>ENA-UOJP01000040-UOJP01000040.1-human-gut-metagenome-genome-assembly--contig:-C102-NODE-40-length-288655-cov-12.062041_pt1 | contig 288655 bp, 248 predicted proteins | sample MGYA00242353_ERZ723900 | MGnify/ENA metagenome assembly ERZ723900 | reverse complement strand
TGGCAGGGGTAGAGAGGATCGAACTCCCATCAGCGGTTTTGGAGACCGTTATACTACCATTGTACTATACCCCTAGGCTTTAACGCTTTATTATATTATCACAGAAAAAGATTTATGGCAATAAGAAAATCGTAAAAATTACAGGAACCGCGGTACCTGATCCATCCATTTCTCAGGTTGCCGTCTCTGCAATATCATTGATCATGCACATCGCTTTTTGCATATTGCGACACAACTCCTGAAATCCTAAAAGGGTATGGCATACTGCTTATTCATAGCTACAGCACCTGGTAGCCAGCAAACCTTCATAGGGAAATACCACTGCGTATCAAAGCACTTCCCTTTATACCATGGACATAGTGAATATATCGCTGCTGCACTGCTTACTTTCAATCTATGACAGCGAGCAATCATATGAGTATCACAATATTACTGTGAGCAAATAAGTTTGCATATACAAAAAAAGGTGATACAATAACCATGCCATCAATCTTCTCTATAAACTCCCGATGGTGCTGCTCTTCACATCCAAAGAGCGGCTTTTTTTGTTCCTAAGCTGCTTATGCGAAAAAAGCGATACTTATGGATACATGAATGCACAGTCCCAGGAAGTCTCTATTCAAAAAAAGGCTCCCATGAAAGAGAGCCCTTGTGTCGTTTCCTGCTAGCTATATCTGAAATCTGAATGGAGATTCCGTAAATAATCTGCCGCAATCAGTCATCACTGCCTATATCCGTTGCGTCAGTTCTGCTTTTACAGGCGGCGATACACATTGTCTGATCATAATCACCACATGGATTTCCGTTCATATCACGGAAGAATACTATGCTTGTAAAGCCTGCCTCCTGTAGTGCTTCCTGCAGCTCTGCTTTCGTAAAGGTATGCTCCCATACATGAAACTGACGGATATCATCCTCTGTTATCGCGATATATCGGTTCAAAACAGTATTGTCTTCCTCATAGTGAAAAACATCATGCAGAGTCAGGCATCGCTCATCCGCCCAGAAGCCATCCTCTGTCATTTCCCATGTTTTAGATTCAGGGACTCCGTCGTAGCGGGAAGGAAGAAATACATCAAAAAGCAGGACGCCCTCCGGCTGTAACCAGCTGTAAACGGAAGCCAGCAGTTTTTTTCTGTCCATAGCAGACAATACACCAAAATCACAGTAAATCAGGGTGATGATGTGAAATCTGCTGTTCATGTGCAGCTGTGTATAATCAGCGCACAGATAGTGTATGGAAAGCTGCTGCTGTCTGGCAGAATGCATTGCATAGGTAATCGAATGCTCGGAAAAATCCACACCGGTAACTGCATATCCCTTTTTGCAGAAGCGCTCCGTATAAACACCGGGTCCGCAGCCAAGGTCTAGTAGTGTCGGATATCTTTCCGCTGGAAACTGCCTGCTTATCCAGTTGATGGCTTTTTCCACGGTTTCGATCCTACGGGTTGCGGAGTCCTCGGTAGTATCCAGATGTGCTTTCAGCATACGTTTTACAGTATGCGGATCACTCCAGATATTGTCCTTGCTTGTTTCATACAATGCCGGTTTTTGCATTGCCATGGTAAATAGTTTTTTCATTTGTTCTGTCCTTTCTTTTCCTGATGGCAGCTTACGAAAAGCCTGTGGATATCCCACAGGCTGTTATAAACATTTCTGTGGAAGTAGCTGATACAATGACCACGATATAAACCCTGTCTGATACAGGCTATTTTATATCTGTTTTCTGATCATTTTCTACTTTTCCACGTATCACTTCATTACGCCTTCAACAGCGTCAAGTGCGCCGGACAGAACCATCTCCTTTAAAAGCCGCCACGCTCTCATTATACAGAATATGGACGACAGATGCAATTGAATTTTCAAGAAGCTGTAAATCTGTTAGCATCTACCAATTTACATTAACGATGCAGTCGCATACATAGCATTGCTTTTGATAGTTCAAAATGAAGGTATGTCAAAACTACCGCTCGAAAAGTCGCTTTTGTGGCGGGAAAGTTCCTGTGAAAGCATGCAGGGGTAGCTATATTAGCTTTTTCTATCAGGCAACCTGACGGGCACGGGTTGCACTGCCTGATGGCATCCATTCCTGTATAGATTCAAACAGAAAAGATTAACGGCTGTTTTTTTGTGCAATGAAAAGATTGTGATTGCTGTGTCCCTAAAAGGATGGCTTTTCACATGTTTTCAAATGGTATCGCATCCATACCTGAAATTCCTCTGAAGTAAAGCGATTGATACGCTCACTCATCAATTCCGCAAGACCGTCTGCCGCAACATGCTTCAGCTTTTCTAAGGGAAAGGGATGAAACAGCTCATCTATGCTTTGCTCGTCATGAAACACAAACGGGTCATTGTGAAGCTGCAGGGTTTTCGTATCAAATTCATCTCCCGTAAGGAATCCCTCCACATGCATGGTTTCCGTTGCCATTACCATATCGTGTGGAATATAGGCAAACATCAGGATGCCCTTGTTTTTGCATACCCGGCAGGCTGCCTCGATAGCCTGTAGCTGCTCCTGTGTTCTCGAAAGGTGATACAGGGGACCGAAGCAGAGAACCATGTCAAACTTTGAATTCCAGTCCTCCGGCAGGTGTGCGGCATCACATTCCAGAATGGTGATATCCATATCCCTTGTTTTTCTGCTTTCCATAATCTGAACATGCTTTTTAACCGGTTCCACCGCAGTAAGGGAATACCCCTCCTTCGCTAAGGCGAGAGAATATGCACCACAGCCTGCACCGATTTCCAGAATCTGCGCCTGTGTATTTGCATATCGATGAATATAGTGCATGGTTGTCAGGTACTCAACCTGACTTGCATAACCGTGAAAGAGTCTTTTTTCCTCCTCAAAGTGTTCATACAATTCCTGTAATTCCATAATCACTACCTCCTCTTGTTTCCCAAAGTATACAGGAAACCGTACACCGATATGGAAAATCTGCAGATTGCTGAGAAAAGAGGTGTTAAGCTGATGAATTCCTTATCAGGTGCAGAAACACTTTATCAGAAAAGGGAACTTCAAGGCTGTTGCAATATCAATGTATTAAAATCTTCAAGTAAGCCGTGTAGGGAATTTGATTACAGCCGCAGCTGTTTCATATAAAGATGCAGATCCTTGTAATTTCTGGTTTTGGGAATCAAAAGTTGAAGCTCATGAAGAAAAACGATTTGAAATTCCACAGCAAGCTCACTCATCAATGGCAGACATCGCTTCATAAGATATTTCTGGGAAGTCTGCGCATCCGCATGAGGCAGCAGTTCATAAAACCCCCACAGAGTCTGCAGACGTTCACTGCAGTCACGCATATCATAGGATTGCGCAAGAACCTTTTCAATTCCTTTCCCTTGAAGCCGCTGATTGTGAATATACCAAAACATGAATGGCAGAAGCTGGCGGGTATGATTTTTCAGAAACAGGCAAAGATAATATTCCTCCTTCTCATACTCCTTCTGGTTATGATAAACACCCGAGAGATTGAAATAATAGGTGATTCTGCGCTCTGCCTTGATCGTATGCTCCTGCAGCAGCTTTTCACACATCCTGTGCAGGTCCTCAAAGGCAGGTACATGAATGCGGGCACTGATCAGACAGAGCCAGTGATACAGATCAAACAATGCTGTCCAGTTTCCGCTGTGCTCCTCCTGCTTTCGAAATTTCTGCAGCTGCCTCCACGCAGGCAGGTCATTATGCTCCAGATTTGTCTGATGAAGCGCATAGGTAATACAGTTTTTCACAGAATCGGGATGAGAAAGCATAGGAAATATGGTTAGCAGATTGCGCAGCTGATTTCGATCATGGGGAAGGGTATATTGATAGTGATAAAGGATGGAGGCATACACAGATTCCAATTCTCTTGGCAATACGCTATGAAACTGCATCAGCCAGTCATATTCCTCTGACTTCAGCAATCTGTCCTTTTTCAAAGCATCCAGCAGGATGGAAAGACTTTTTAAAACCACGCTCTCCCAGCTGTATTGTCTATAGGGGGAAAGAAGCAGCAGCAGCTCCCGGATACAGCTACAGCATGCCTCTTCCTCATAAGCGTTCCAGCTTTCAAAGAGCTTCTGCAGAAAAGGCGTCAGCAGGGGATCGGGATTGCATGCATAATTATACTGCAGATCAAGCAGGGCAAACAGCTGATCATAGATATCCATATCCTGCAGCGCTTTTCCGTTTTCCAAGGCAATGTAGCTGCGAAGTGAAACAGCATGACCCAGCGTTTCGACAAGCTCCTTTTGGGTATAGCCGAGTGCTATTCTTTTTTGCCGAATCAGCCAGCCATAGCGTTTTCTGTGTTCTTTACATATATCCAGCAGCATATGATCATGTCCTTTCTTACAGGTGAAGACTCTCATACCAAATAACACGTATAGAAAATCATGTCGATTCCTACAATGATTGGAGCTTGTCTATTTTGTCGTTCTAACAGTCTATTCCCGCTTTCTGCCAGTCTGCATAATGGAAGTAGGTACAACTCCCCATTATGGAGGATATGCAAACGCAGCTGCTTTCTGCCAGCCTGCAAATGGAATTAGAATGTTCACGTTGCATGTTTAAGCCTTTCCTCCATTATAGCATATGGATTGGGATTGCAATAAGCAAACCAGTGTTTCATATAGGAAAAACGCGGGGTGGATTACAGGGCATTCTGCATGATTTCCTTGATGCTTTCGTATATTTCAATAGAAGAAATTCGTATTCTGCTATAAAGAAGCAAGCTGCTGCATACCTTTTTAAGGTACAGGAAATATCAGAATAAAGGAAGCATGAGTAGAAAAAGATTTGAAGAATGATATGAAAATATTTAGAGAAAGTTAAGATTTAACTGCTATACTTACTCGAGAGCTTAGAAAGCGGGGTGTTTTATGCAGACTACCTGGAAAAAACGAATCCTACAGATTCTATTGCTTCTGTCACTGACAGCCTTTGCCTGCTGGTTTGCGTTAAAGGATGATTGTGCAGAGGTTTTATATAATATTTCTCATATATCCTGGTATTGGATTGTGCTTATTGCGGTACTGGGCACCGCTTATTATCTGCTTCAGGGAATCGTCTTATACAGGATAGCAAAACCCTATAAAACGGATATCCGCATATGGGACGGAATACACAATGCGTATATTGCAGCTTTTTTCAACGGTGTTACCCCGTTGGGCGGAGGACAGGTGGCTCAGACCTATGCATTTCGTAAGCTGGATATGCAGTACAGTGATATCGCCAGTGTACTTTGGAAGGATTTCTTCCTTTATCAGAGTACAGTCCTGTTTTATGTGAGCATACTGCTGCTTACACGGTTTCCCTATGCAATGGAACATTTTCAGATCTATTTTTTTCTGGTGCTGCTTGGCTTTGCCATCAATGCCTCTGTCATACTGATTTTATGGACGATGGCCAGATTTCCAAAGCTGTATGTGAAAATCAGCCGTGGAATTGTCAATGTCGGCTTTCGTTTTCATATTGTGAAGAATAAGGCGTATACACTGGAAAAATGGCAGGGACAGATTTTATACTTTAATGAGGAAATCAAAAAGCTGAAGGAGGACCGCCGCATGATTGTGGAGGCTGTTCTTCTGAATTTTCTGCGTATGACAATTTTCTATGCAATTCCTTATGTGGCGGCATTGGCGCTGCAGGTACCCTTGTCCCTTTCTGATTTGATCAATGTTTTGCTGATGTCTGCGTGTATCCATATGCTGAATGCCTTAACGCCTCTTCCCGGAGATACCGGATGGACAGAAAGCGCATTTATTCTGATATTTGCAGTTCTGTTTGGTAGAACAGAAGCGAGCAGTGTTATGATATTATGGCGTGTGGCAACGTATCACATCCAGCTCATTGCAGGAGGGATCATTTTCCTGTATGTGAAATCAGCAGACACCAAAAGACAGAGGCAGCTGCCAACAGCGAAGTCTCTTCCATAACGTTCCAACCACAGGTGAAATGCTGTAAATACTGTAAATACTGAACTGCGAACGAACAAGCATAAGCTGGAAAAGAGGGCTAATGAATGCCAATCTCAATGAAGCAAGCAATATCATGCGAAAAGTATATCCAAGTATGCCAGAGCGAGAGCGATTCGTAGAGGTACTGGGAACGTACCAGCTACGTGTATCTGAACACGAACAAAACGTTTTGATGCATGCGCAGGCATGCATTAGAAGCCGCTTGTTCTATAGCTGGCGGCAGTTCACAAAGCTGTATCATCCATCATGCTGTTACCCAGGTGCATATTCCTAAAGCAAACGGTGCACCTTTTTCTGCTTTTTATGTATGCTTTCAGGCCAAAACCTTACAGCTGAACGAAATGCTGTTACGCCGCATGATGATAACAATCGTGTTCGCTTTCGGATATCCGCATCTGCAGCCTGCTTCCACGTTACCCTTGCTACAAACGGGCAATGGAAACAGCCGGCAGATGGAAACTTTCCTGTTATCTTATGAATAAAGTGTGGTAAAATAAAACAGATAAAGGAAAAAAGGGTCAAATATTATGAAGACTGACAACAATGGTACGGTGCTGTACAATCGTTCAGAGCTACAGGCTGTTTTTTCTCAGCTGCAGCCGCGCGAGGAATATTCTCTTCTGCATTTTAATGTTAAGAAATTTCGATATTTTCTTGGCCGATATGACCATGAAACAGGGGAGGAGCTGCTTCAACAGATTCTGAAGACTTTCACAAAGGGTTTGAAGAAAGGACAGTATCTGCTGTATACAGGCGGGGATGATTTCATATTCCTCATTCATGAGTGGCGAAAAAAGAAGATTATTGATGAGCTTATTCAAAGAGACTACAAGGGCTATGAGTTGAAGGATTCTCGGTTTTTCAACAAAGTGTTTTTTTCCATGGGGGTGTGTCGTCTGCGGGATTTCCCGGAGGCGGATTTTGAAACCTGCTGCTTATATGCATGGCTTGCCCGCATAACATCAAAAGAGCATGAAAAGAAAAGCTCGGATTTTAAGTTTTTTACCAGAAAACAGCTGCAGGAATTTCAAATGCGATCGCAGCTTGAGGTGAAGACAGTCGAGGCCTGCCGCAAGGAAACCTATGCGGTTTATATTCAGCCTAAGGTTGATGCCAAAACCCTGAAAATATGCGGAGGAGAAGCATTGCTGCGCTGGTTTGATGAAGATGGTACAATGATTCCTCTTTCATTGTTTCTGCCGGTGCTGAATGAAAACAGCTACATCCGTTATGTAGATCAAATGGTGTTTGAGCTGGTATGTAAAATGATACAGGAGAGCATACAAAAGGGGATGAAGATGGTTCCCATCAGCTTTAACCTTTCCAAGGCAAGCTTTGAGGATGAACCGTTCATGCAGGAATATATGGAAGTGTTTCAGCAGTTTGACATACCGAAGGAGTACATCGAATTTGAATTGCTGGAAAGCATAAGCATGGATAATTCCGATAAGCTGATCAAGGTGGTGGATACGATACATAAGGCAGGATTTCGCTGTGCGCTGGATGATTTTGGCAGCGGCTATTCCTCCATGAGTGTACTTGCCAGGGTTCCCATCGATATCATTAAGCTGGATCGCTCCCTTTTTCAGAATCCATACAGGGATATCGATAAATTTCTGATTGTGGATGGTCTGCTGGATATACTGCATCATTTTCCTGTACAGGTCGTGGCAGAGGGAGTTGAGGATGAGACTGTGGCAGAGCATATGCGCCAGCATGGATGTGATATGATTCAGGGATTCTATTATTATCGTCCGATGCCGATGGATGAATTTCAGCGTCTGATTGCAGAACAGGGAGAGTGTTAGCCTATTCATAGCAGACCCTTCCCGGTATGCACGCTGCAGGCTTGTGTAAGCTTTTCGGATAATCCGTTATGGAGTGCAAAAAGGCTGTATGCAGAGACTATCTCAACGCATACAGACCTTTTTTTGCTTAGCAGGATTTTTCGTCTTCCGCATATTAAAGAGGATGAAGCATTGCTTTGCCAAGCAGCACTCCAAGCAGGCATAAAAGAACGGAGGAAAGAATATAGGTGATTCCCATCCCTGTTTTATGCTGCTCCAGCAGGGAAACCGCCTCCAGGGAAAAGGTGGAGAAGGTGGTGAATCCCCCGCACACACCGGTTTTCAATAACAAAAGACTGTGCTCCGTTAACAATGACTGCCTCATGCTCAGGGCTGCCAGTATCCCGATTGCTACCGCACCGAGAAAATTGATAAGAAGTGTCATATACGGAAACTCACTTTTTACATGCACCATGGACATTCCATAGCGTAGCATCGCTCCTACGGCACCGCCAAGGCCGACAAACAAAAACTCTTTCATAAACATCGCTCCCGCAACCATTTTACCATACTTTTGAAATGAAACCGCATACCCTGCAAAACTTTTTCACTTCCGGCAGGAGTTTTCTCAATTCACTTGCGCATTCCCTGATATGGGCTATAATAGTAACATTCAAAGGGATGATTGGGAGTGTGATGAAATGTTTACAAATGAGAATCTGAAGCGGCTGATTCTGCCACTTGTTGTCGAACAGATTCTGGCGGTAACGATCGGGATGAGCGATACGATCATGGTGTCGAGTGTGGGCGAGGCGGCGGTTTCCGGTCTTAGTCTTGTGGATACGATCAACATCCTTCTGATCAATATCTTTGCCGCACTGGCTACCGGAGGCGCTGTTGTCTGCAGTCAGTATCTCGGTGGTCGTGACCGCGATCGGGCATGTGTGTCGGCAAAGCAGCTGATTGTTTCAACCGGTATTTTTGCTGTTATCATCATGGGAATCGTTCTGATTGGCTGTACGGCAATCCTGCAGCTGGTCTTTACGGATGTGGAGCCGGCAGTCATGTGGAATGCAGAGATTTATTTTAAAATATCCGCATGGTCCTACCCGTTTATCGCGCTGTATAATTCCGGAGCTGCACTGTTTCGCTCCATGGGGAATTCCAAAATTTCAATGATTACCTCATTGTTCATGAATGCCTTCAATATCCTCGGAAATGCCGTTTTGATTTACGGCTTCCATATGGGGGTGGCGGGTGCTGCCATATCCTCGCTGGTTTCCCGTATTCTGGGTTCCCTGTTTATGCTGTATCTGCTGCGCAGTCCGGATAATCTGATTTATATTGATTCCTACAGGAAGCTGGAATTTCATCCGGATATGATACGCCGTATATTGACAATCGGAATACCAAACGGTTTGGAAAACGGTATGTTCCAGATAGGAAAAATCCTTGTTCAGGGACTGATTGCGGGCTTTGGTACGGTTGCGATAGCGGCCAATGCCGTAGCGAACAATATTGCACAAATGGAAATCATACCCGCTGCCGCAATCGGACTTGCAATTATAACGGTCGTAGGGCAGTGCGTTGGGGCTGGGGATTATGCGCAGGCCCGTCTCTACATAAAAAAACTAATGAAAATCGCATATATATCCATGCTTGCAGTAAATCTTATCATCCTGTGTCTTGTGCCTTTGCTTCTGAACATATATAATTTAAGTGCACAGACGTATGATACCGCATTGGAGCTGCTGCTGTATCACGGCATATTCGCCATGGTGCTGTGGCCGGCATCCTTCACCTTTCCCAATGCATTGCGTGCAGCCGGAGATGTGCGCTTTACAATGTGCATCTCCATTGTATCCATGTGGCTGTGCAGAATCTGTCTGAGCTGGCTGCTAGGGGTGATACTGGGGCTTGGTGTATTGGGCGTCTGGCTCGCGATGTTTACCGACTGGCTCTTTCGCATACTCTGGTTTTACTGGCGGTATCGAAGCGGCTCATGGATGAAGAAACGCATTATCACATAAGGAGAACATATGAAGTTTACGACGCTGTTATTTGACGCAGACGGAACGCTGCTCGATTTCGATGCAACGGAAAAGCGGGCTCTGCAGAGGGTATTTGATCTGCATCATTACCCGTTGACAAATGAAATGAAGAAACGCTATCAGGACATAAACGCACAGCTGTGGTCAGCGTATGAGGAAGGCGAAATCTCAAGGGAAGCAGTGATTTACACACGGTTTGGAAAGCTGTTTCGTGAATTCGGTATTGCGGATGATGGCATCGCCTTCGAGGATATCTATCAAAAGGAGCTGGGCAGAGGGCACGATATGATACCGCATGCTATGGAGGTGGTACGCCGCCTGTATCTGCAGTATCGTATGTGTATCGTGACCAACGGTGTTGTCGCAACACAGTATGCGCGTCTGCGGGATTCCGGTCTGGACGCGTATTTCCATCATATGTTTGTATCGGAGGAAATCGGATTTCGGAAGCCGGATCGATCCTATTTTGATCACTGCTTTGCCAGATTAAATGGAGCGAAGCGGAATCGGACCCTCATAATTGGTGATTCGTTATCCAGCGATATGCAGGGAGGTATCAATGCCGGTATTTCCACCTGCTGGTATAATCCTGATGGGAAAAAGAATCACAAGCAGCTTCCGTTAACCTATGAAATTCGGGATTTGCGGGAATTATATACAATATTGGAGGAGGAAAATGATGGATAAGGATATCCTGTTGTTTGATTTGGATGGAACATTGACAGATCCAAAGGTTGGTATTACCAGATCGGTAGCCTTTGCTTTGGATAAAGCCGGTATTCATGTGGAAAATCCGGATGATTTGTGCGCATTTATCGGACCGCCCTTAAAGGATATGTTCATGGAGCTGTATTCCTTTGACGAGGCGCAGGCCTTGCAGGCAATTGCGGATTACCGCGTTTATTTTCGCAAGCAGGGAATGCTGGAAAACGTGGCATATCCGGGGATTCGTGAACTGCTGGAGGCATTGCAGAAGCAGGGCAAAACGCTTTTGGTCGCTACCAGTAAGCCTGAGGAATTCGCCTGTACCATCCTGAAGCATTTTAAGCTGGATTCCTATATGCTGGATATTTGCGGTGCCACGATGGATGGTACCCGCAGCGATAAGGCGGATGTCATTGCCTATGCTGTGCAGAAGCACCGGCTGCCAATTGAACGGTGTGTGATGATCGGAGATCGCCGGCACGATATCATCGGTGGGAAAAAGAACGGTATGCGCACGATTGGCGTATTATATGGATACGGAAGCCGTGAGGAGCTAAAGGAAGCAGGCGCTGACTGCATCGTGGAGGATGTGCAGAGTCTGTTGGATGTATTGAAAAAAGGAGGTTCATAACATGGCTGATAAAAAAAAGAAGAGTACAGCAGAGCTGCTGGAGCAGGCCCGCAAAGCCAAGCAGAAGCCCCGCACCAAAGCTTTGGAAAAAACACTGGGTAAGGGGAAGAACAGCGCCAAGTTTAATAAAGTAAATTTTAACGGATAAGAAAAGAGCGGCTATACCAGAATGGTAACCGCTCTGTTTTTATTCAGGATATGGGCAAGTGCTGTGCTTCCCCCATCCTCACCATCCAGTGTCCAGGGAATCTGTTCCCGGGCTTCTATGCGGATATCACAGGCCTTTCGAAAATACATCCAGGTTTCATTAACCTCATGCTTTATCAGCGCTGCAATGATATTTTGTACATCCAGTGGATTATTGGGAACCCGGATGAGCAGAAGCTCAAACTGACCATCATCCAGCTGAGCATCCTTTGAGTTTACGGCAGTAAAGCCTGCGACAAACTTGGAATTGGTAACACAGCCGAAGATACAGGAATCCTCAATGACTTCATTCTGATCAATGACGGCTTTGACATGATAGCGGGGAATATTCGTCAGTTGCTTGACGCCTTCCAGAAAATAAGCGATTTTTCCAAAGGAGTTTTTGGTGCTTTGCGGTGTGGAGTAGGAAATTTCTGTGAAGATACCAAACGCCGCAACATAGGTGAAATAGCGGTTATTGAACTGGCCGATATCACAGGAAAACGGACGGTATTGTGCAATGGTGTCCATGAGCTTTCCAGCACTTTTCGGCAGCTTCAGCGTAGCCGCAAAATCGTTGACTGTCCCGCTTGGAAGATAGGCAAGCACAGGCTTGTTGTCTATTTCCATAATGCCGCTGATCACCTCATTCCAGGTACCGTCCCCACCGATGCATACGAGAATATCACAGCAGCCTTCACTGGTTTTCGCAAGCTTTTGTGCATGTCCCGCATACTGGGTTACATAAACCTGTATCGTATCCTGCATGGCACAAAACCGGTCACATAACGTAAATAAAGCCGTTTTTGCCGTCTGCTTTCCTGCCTTTGGATTCATAATGATTCTGATGCTTCTGTCCATACACACGCCCCGTTTCCTTTGCATATAATTGTATAGCATAAAGACGGAAAAGGGAAGTGGAGTGCAGGAATTAGTGTTAATATCCTAAGACACCGTCGAGTGATTCATCCTGCAATACCCAGTCGTTGTATACATCAATCATACGGTATTGGGAAGGCGTATCCCGTATATAGACTTTTGAAATTCCTGCATTGATGATCATTCGCTTGCACATGGAACAGCTGTTCGAGCTTTGAATCAGCTCCCCGCTGACTGCTTCATAGCCTACCAGAAACATATCGGCTCCCAGCATTTCACTGCGCTGTGCACTGATGATTGCATTTGCTTCCGCATGGACACTCCGACATAATTCATAGCGTTCTCCCCTTGGAACCTGCAGCTTCTCTCGGATACAGTATTCCAGATCCAGACAGTTGGTACGTCCCCGAGGGGCACCCACATATCCGGTGGAGACAATTTCATCATGCTGAACGATTACCGCACCGTAAATTCTTCTGCGGCAGGTGCTTCTCTGCGCGACTGTTCCTGCGATATCCAGATAGTAATTGATTTTATCTACGCGCTCCTGTTTCATAAAAACCTCCCTTTCTTTATCAAATATTATTATAAGGGGAGCTGCTTTTTAATACAATCATCTAAAGAAAGCTGACAGAAAAGCTATGGGAATGCTTGCGGAAGTAAAAAGAAATCATATCGGTATATACAAGTAGGATAAGAGAAAGTCGTATGCTAAAAGCAGTGAGTAAGTCCATGGATAGCAAACAGCTGTGTGAAAAGAGCTGCTGTATATGGTGCAGCTTGCATCATAACTACATGATTACGGTTTTTTATATAAAGAGGTCGACCACATCGAATCAAGTCTTCCATAAAGCTTCCTGCTTACGGACATCCTGAATCTCAAAGGGTTGCAGGCAATGAAAAGTGTGCGGGTGAGCGGTGAAGCTGTTTATTCTGCATTGGTATGAAGAGATAATGGAAATCCATATCTTCTTCCTTTTCGAAAGGAGTAACCAAAAAGCAGACGATACGTTTATCAATCGTCTGCCTTTCAGAAATTAAGCTATTGCATTCACTTTTAACATGCGCCCTGCAGACTCATGTTGCATGCTGCATTCAGCTTCTGTTATTACGAGTACCTTCAGATGCCTTTCACACAGGAAAGAACAGCCTCATAATCGGGTTCGTCTGTAATTTCCCTGACATACTCGACATAGCGCAGGATATTGTCCTTATCAACTACAAATACTGCCCGCGTCAGTAAACCTAACTCTTCGACATAGGTTGCAGTTGCCGCTGCAAAGCTGTGCAGCTTGTAATCACTCAATGTAATTACATTTTCATTGTTTTTTGCCTGACACCAGCGTTCAAGAGCAAATGGCAGGTCCATGGATATTGCACATACGGTAACATCCTTAAGCTCCTTTGCGTAATTGATAAACTTTGCGACCTCCATACTGCATACACCGGTATCCAGGGAAGGTACACTGAGGAAAATACGTGTACCTGTACTGTCCTCACTTCGCCACTCGCTCATATCATTTCGTATAGCAGTAAACGGCTTTAATGTCTCGTTTTCCTTCACTGCCTCATGCTTTATTGTCACAGGATTTCCCTGAAAGGTTATATTCATTTGATATCCCTCGCTTTCTGTACATAGTATACCCGGATTGTTTGAAAAGGTGAACTTATTTGCCTGGAAATTTATGAACAAGGATACGAAACGAAAACAGTGTGTAGCTTCTGCTTTTTCTTGTATATTGTTTACAAAACTGTTTCCATTTCCCTTCGAATCCGCTATACTGTTAGAGGAAAGTTGAGGGGTTGTGCATGAATACAGATCAGCTGCTGGATGTGGCCAGCTATGCAGGGAAACTGCTCATAGAAAGCGGAGCGGAAATCTATCGGGTGGAGGAAACGATGGTGCGGCTCTGCACGAGCTTTTCCGAGGTGGAGGATGCACAGAGCTTCGTTACCACAACCGGCATCATGTTCTCCATCACGGTTGCCAGCAAAACACATACAAAAATTCTTCGTGTGCATACACGCGGTGTGGATTTAAACTGCATTGATAAGATCAACAGCCTCTCAAGAGAAACCGCCGTGCAGAATTACACAATCGAGGAGCTGGCGCTAAAGCTGAGAGAAATAGAAAATGAACAGCGCTATTCCTTTTGGATCATCATGTTCTTCGGAGCATTGAGTGCAGGCGGCTTTGCGGTTTTCTTCGGTGGAAATTATCTGGAGGCAGGATGCAGCTTTTTGATCGGACTGCTGATCAAAGCGGTAAGCGCCCTTATGGAACAGCGCGGCCTGCACGGCTTTTTTACGAATGCAATTGCGGCGGCGAGCGGTGCGCTTGCGGCACTGGGGGCACATGCCCTCTGTCCGGATACGGATGTCGATATCCTTATTATATCCAGCATCATGCTGCTTGTTCCCGGCTTAGCCATTACCAATGCCATACGGGATACGGTTTCCGGGGATTATCTGTCCGGTGTTGCCCGTGCAACCGAGGCCTTTCTGGTGGCGATTGCAATCGCTGCCGGTATCGGTGTTGTCCTTTCCATGTCCATCGGACTGAGCGGAGGTATGTGACATGTATCTGATCAATATGATGATTGCCTCTTTTTTTGCCTCACTGGGATTTGGCGTAATGTTTAATATTCGTGGAAGGAAACTGATTCTTGCAGGAATCGCAGGGTCAATCGGCGGTGCAGTCTACCATGCGGCACTGCTGTTGGGCTGCTCGGAGCTGACTGCCATGTTTCTGGGGTCGGTTGCACTATCGCTGTATTCTGAAATTTTTGCCCGTATCTGCAAGACACCGGTAACAACCTTTATCATTTGTGCCCTGATACCGCTGGTACCCGGAGGTGGAATGTATCGTACGATGCTGAAGGCGATAGAAGGGGATGTGATGCAGGCGTTGTCCATCGGTCTGGATACGCTGACCATCGCAGGCGTACTGGCTCTGGGAATCCTTGTTGTTTCAACAATCATGAAGGCTGTATTCAAACCGGAGAGAAGGAGTGTGAGAAGGCATGTGGAAAACTGAAAGAAAAGTGGAGCTGCTGGCACCTGCCGGCTCTATGGAGGCGCTTCGTGCGGCAGTCCAAAATGGTTGTGATGCCGTGTATCTTGGTGGCAGTATGTTTGGTGCCAGAGCATTCGCCAATAATTTTGATGAGGATGAAATTCAGGAAGCAATCGCCTATGCCCATGTGTATGGGGTCCGTGTGTTTGTTACCGTCAATACCCTGATTCGGGAAGAGGAATTTGAGGACTGTGTCCGGTATGTTCGGTTTTTATATGAGCATGATGTGGATGCGGTAATTATTCAGGATTTGGGCTTATTCTCTGTGCTGCGCCAACGCTTCCCGGATATGGAGCTGCATGCATCCACACAGATGCATATCCATAATCCGCAGGGAATTCGCTTTATGGAGTCCTGCGGTGCCAGCAGAGTGGTGGTGCCAAGAGAAACTCCGCTAAAGGAAATCCGAGCATATGCGGCTTTGGGCGTAGACCTGGAGGTTTTTGTTCAGGGAGCCCTGTGTGTATCCTACAGCGGGCAGTGTCTGATGAGCTCACTGACACTGCAGCGAAGCGGAAACCGCGGCGAATGTGCACAGAACTGCCGTATGAAATATCAGCTGGAAAAGCGGGAGGACGGTCATAGGGAAATCCTGCAAGGAAAAGGGGAATACCTGCTGAGCCCGAAGGATATGAATACGCTGGAAAGAGTTCCGGAGCTGATTGAAGCGGGAATTGCCTCCTTTAAAATCGAGGGCAGGATGAAACGCCCGGAATATGTGGCATTGATGGTTGCCTTATACCGTAAGGCGATCGATGCGTATTATGAGGGAAGAGCATTTATCTATGATGAAGCTGTGGATATGCAGATGAAAAAAATATTCAACCGCGGCTTTACCCAGGGGCATTTGTTTCATCATTACGGGGCGCAGCTGATGAATCCTATCCGTCCCAATCATATCGGAGTCAAGGTTGGTAAAGTCATTCAGGTTACCAGAGATAAAATTGTGATACGCCTGCAGGATACCCTGCGGCAGCAGGATGGTATCCGCATTTTGCAGGAACCGAAGGATATCGGCTTTCAGGTGAATTTTCTGTATAAGGACGGATTGCTGGTCAATCACGGAGCAGCAGGGGATATTGTGGAGCTGGATAAAACAGCACCTGTTGTGAAAGGAAGTATTGTCCTGAAGACCAGTGATGCACAGCAGCTGCAGGCATTGCAGAAAAGCTATGAGGCAGCGCCGCGTAAGGTCGCCGTTTATGCACAGTTCACCATGCAGGCAGGCAAACCGGCCGTCCTAAAGATTATGGACGAGGAAGGCAGAAGTGTACGAGTGGAAAGTGATGCCGTATGTGAAACAGCACGCAGGATGCCGCTGAAAGAGGAGCGAATTGCTGCGCAGCTGAAAAAAAGCGGAGATACGCCGTTTGTATTCGAGAACATTTCCTATCAGCTGGATGTGCAGGGAATACTTCCTATCCGGGAACTCAATCAGATGCGTCGAAGTGCATTGGCGAAGCTGGAGGAGCAGCGAAAAATTCTGCATAAGCAGCGCCGTATTCTTGCGGACAAGCAGCCCGTAATCCATTCAATACAGGACGCTCCATCACTCTGTGCTGTTGTGCATACTGAGGAACAGCTGCAGGCCTGTCTACAGGAGGGCTTGGATATGATCTTTGTGGAAAATCGCAGCCTGTATGCATTGATGAAGGGTACAGAGGGAGTTTATCCGCGTATGCCACGAGTGATGAAGGAGGAGTATCCTGCTTCCCTGATGATGATTCAGGAAACCGGCGGCTTGCAGGCGGGAGAGGTCTTCTGTGATACCTCGCTGAATATGACGAATTCCCATACCGCCGCATTTCTGCTTACTCACGGTGCAAGGGGGATCAGCTTTTCTCTGGAAAGCAGCCTACAGGACTGTATCGCAATCAAACGGTGCTTTCAGGAACGATATGCGGTGAATGCCCCCTTCTTTTATACGGTATACGGCAGAGCTGAGCTGATGCTGAGCGAATACTGTCCAATCAATTCCGTTATCTGTAATCATACAGACAGAAACTGCGGTCTTTGCAGGCAGGGGGCGGATTACGCTCTTCTCGATGTGAAACAGCATCGCTATCCGATTTTGTGTGACGAGGCTTGCCGTACGCATATTCTACATTATGAGGTGCGCAATCATATCGATTCGATTCCGGAAGCAAAGCAGCATGGGATTCAGCATTTTCTATGCACGTTCACCATGGAAGGCGCGGCTGACTGCCACAGGATTATCACAGCCTGTAAAGCGCAGCTGCAAATGAAACAGGGTGTATAAGAAAAGGTATGTCATAGGATATACCAAATTGAAAAGAGGGCGTATATATGGTGAATCTTATACAGGCAAAGGAGCAGTTTGCCGCCTATTGCAAAGGATATGATACCCAGGATGAGCGGGTGGATCTTAAAATCATGCATTCACAAAAGGTGGCTGAGATTTCAAAGCAGCTGGCGATCCACAGAAACTGCTCTGCTATGGATGTGGAGCTGGCCGAGGTGACAGGCCTGTATCATGATATCGGAAGATTTGAACAGCTGAAGCAGTATCATACCTTTCTGGATGCGAAAAGTATCGATCATGCGGCACTTGGGGTACAGATTTTAAAGGAACAAGGGCTGTTATCTGTTTTCTGTGATGATCCGCACCAGCAGGAAGTAATACTGCATGCGATAGCAAACCATAATAAATTTCAGATTGCAGACGGCCTAAAGGAGCATGCGTTTCTGCATGCCACGATCCTGAGGGATGCGGATAAAACGGATATCTTCCGTGTAAATCTGATGGAGAAAGCGGAAAATGTCTATCTGTGCAGTGAAGAGCAGCTGCTTCAGGAAACGGTTAGTGAGGAGATTCTGCAGGATTTTTTGAACAGCCGTCCCATTCTGTCCGCAAAACGGAAAACGCATCTCGATATCCTGCTGTCCCATATGGCATTTATATTTGATTATCATGATGCCTATGCACTGTCTCTTGTTTTACGGCAGCATTATATCGAACGCATGGTAGAACGTTATCCGTTTCAAAAAGAGCAGGCACAGCAGGCAGTACAGCTTGCTGTACAACATGCACTGACATATATGCAAAAGCGAATCACTGCATAAAAAAGAGGCTTTCGTGCCTACCAAGGAGTAAAGCGTTTTCCCTTTCTGTAAGAATATGGAGGATGTAATAAGTTTCCCCTGCTGATTTACAGAAAGCAGGGGATGAATGCATGGCATTTTGTGAAGCATACGTTTGAATTATGAGAAAGCAGGAATCCGGTTATGGGAAAACCTCCATACAATCGGATTCCTTTTTCATCATCACCGTATGGCTGATATACAGCTTATTTCATGTATCCCGACAGGGTAAGCTATGGAAAGCTGTACTGCGTGAATGCGGAAAGGAACACATCAGCTTTTTATAATCGGCTGTTTTCAGCAGTACCTAGCATGGCTTCTTTTTCTGTGAATGTCTGCAGCGAAACCGTCAGCTGAATTGCTTCACTGTAACATGTCCTCTCAGCATCCCTGTCGGAAAGAAAATGCAAAGGATGCCTTTTTCACTATTTTTTGAATTGCGTGACGGATTTAGAAAAGTTTAAGATTTACCTGCGTTTTATGGTAAGAAATTTCCTGCATAATAAGGACTGTAAGGAAGGGAGCTGATTTCATGAAGAAGAAATACATCGTTATGCTGGGTGGTGTTCTTCTATTGGCTGGGGCCGGACTTGGTCTTCTTTTTGGCAGTATCGACATGAATCAGATTTCCCGTATGCTGGAGGATATCCCGCATGGCCTGCGTGAGATACTCATGATTGTTTTGATTGCCGCACAGATTTTTCTGGCTTTTCTGCCGGGAGAGCCGCTGGAGCTTGCGGCCGGATTTCTGTTTGGCTCCGTTGGCGGGACATTGCTTTGCCTGGTGGGATCTCTGCTTGGGACAGCCCTTGTATACCTTCTGGTTCAGCGGTATGGGAAACGGCTGGTAACCGTCTTTTTTAAACAGGAGCAGCTGAATGAGTTTACCGGAGTGCTGAAAAAAAGGAATAGCATGCTGTGGATTTTCCTGCTGTTTCTGATTCCCGGCACGCCGAAGGATATTATGACCTATGTCGTATCCCTATCCAATATCGCTCTGGGGAAATGGCTGCTGCTCACAACCGTGGGACGTATTCCCAGCATTGTGACATCGACATTTCTCAGCGGTTCATTGAAGGAGGGAAATTTCGTCGCAGCTGCTGGAGTGGCAATACTTACGATTCTGCTTGTAATTGCAGGAGGCTTTGCTTATAAACGCATGAAGGAGGATACAGCGATATGATACAATTTATTATCTGCACATTCTGTGCAGTTGCAACCTTTCTGGGGTTTCTGCTGCATAACATGGAAGAATCATCCGGAATATAGTACAATTACACTTGTTGAGAGGGAGTGAAGGCTATGGATCATAACATACTCGTCGTGGAGGACGAAAAAGGAATACGGGAGGCTATACAGATATATCTGAAAAATCAGGGATATCGTGTATTTCTGGCTGAAAACGGCCAGGAGGGTCTGAACATAATAAAACGTGAAACAATTCATCTGGCTGTGGTGGATATCATGATGCCGGTTATGGATGGAATCACTATGACGATGGAGGTGCGTAAGGATTATGATTTTCCAATCATCTTTCTGAGTGCGAAATCCGAAGATATCGATAAAATAACCGGCTTGAATATCGGTGCGGATGATTATATCACAAAGCCGTTTGGCTCTATGGAGCTGCTGGCCCGTGTCCGCAGTCAGCTGCGCCGCTATGAACAGATTCTGATGCTGAAGGAGCATGCGGTATCCTCTGCGAATCGTGAGGAGGAAATTTACAGCATTGGGACACTGGAATTAAACAGCACGACAAAGGAAGTGCGTGTGGATAATCAGATCGTCAAGCTGCGGCCGAAGGAGTTTATGATACTGGAGCTGTTGATGAAGCATGCGGGGCGTGTATTTTCAGCACAGCAGATATATGAAGCTGTCTGGAATGAGGAAGCAATCAATACGGAAACCGTGATGGTGCATATCCGTAAGCTAAGAGAGAAAATCGAGCTGGATCCCAAGCATCCGCGCTATTTAAAGGTGGTCTGGGGAATCGGCTATAAAATAGAAAAATAAAAACAGGTGATCTTATGAAGAAAAAACATATATTTCTAACATCGTTCATTGCGCTGCTTTCTGTAATGAGCCTTATGATTTGCTCCGTATATCGAAATGATCAGATTCAGGAGCTGGGCCGCTCCGGTAAGCAGGCAGTCATATGGTATCTTGAAAATGATATTCAGGAGAGTGTGCTGGGTCTTGCACAGACGATACGCCCGAAGGATGATATTATCAAATTCGATACCGGGCTGCCGAATTATCTGAAAAGCACGTTATCCAATGATCTGAAAGAAAAAGTCACAAAGAGCTTTCTGGAATTGAAGGAGGATGCCAATTTTCAATACTATGCGAAGGATTTGAAAAACGGCAGGGAATATGGAAATAAAAAGCTGAGGGATATGTCTCAGAAGGAGCTTCGTGAAAGCAGCCTGCTGTATGGTATTCTGGAATATGATAAAGACGGAGCAGCGAAAATTCTGGGAGATTTCAGTGATATGGATTTCCAGCCGCAATCACTGACACAATATCTGCGCTATTTTGATTCCGTTGATGAAAACGGACCCATGACCACCTATTATATAAATGATGAGGGATTCACACAATCACAGGCAATGATTCAGAACCCGAAGCAGATGAAGATCATCTTCCGTGTACCACAGGAGGTTATCAAGGATCAGGGACTGATAGCACGTACGGTGTACGACTGGTCAAATTATACGCAATTCTCTGTAATTGCCGCTATGATCGGTACAATGGTCCTGATTTTGTATCTGTTGTTTTATCCAATCGCAATCGTCGAGGAAGTGAATCCGTTCCTGACATTTAAGAGAGTGAAGTTCGGTTTTCTGTTTATTCTGCTGGCAACTGGAATCACGCTGGGAACTGCCGGCGTTCTGGCACTGAGTGGAGCAACGATCAGCGGAACATTGCAGAGTGTCATGAATGAATATCATATCATGATGTCTGATGAGCTTCTGTTTGCGGCGAATGTCGTTTCCTGGATGCTGCTGTTTCTGATAATCAGTATCGCCTTGTTTGCAATGAAATATATATTTGTAAAGGGATTCTGGAAATATATGAAGGAGGATACGATTCTGGGCAGTATGATCGGCAGTATCCACCGGCATATAGACACTCTCGCGGATATCGATTTGAAGGATGACGCAAACCGTAAGCTGTTGAAATTCATGCTGATGCAGATTGTCATCATGATAGTGCTGTGTCTGTTCTGGTGGTTCGGCATGTTTCTGGCAATCATCTATGGCTTTGCCCTCCTCCTGTGGCTGAAGCAGAAGCTCAATGCTGTACAGCATGATTATCGTACCTTGCTGAAGCAGACGCAGGAGCTGAAGGAGGGCAACTTCCAGGCAGAGCTGCCGCAGGATGTCGGTATCTTCAATGCCCTCAAGGATGAATTCAGTGAAATCCGTGTCGGCTTTGAGAAAGCGGTACAGGAGGAAACGAAATCTCAGAATATGAAAACAGAGCTGATCAGCAATGTGTCACATGATTTGAAGACACCGCTGACCGGAATTCGCAATTACGTAGAGCTTCTGCAGCAGGAGGGCATAAGTGAAACGCAGCGTAAGGAGTATGTGAGCATGCTGGATCAGTATGCCAAGCGGCTGCATGCTCTGATGGAGGATTTGTTTGAGGTTAGCAAGGCAAACAGCGGAAATATTCAGTTGGATATGGCCCGTCTGGATATTATCGCACTGGTGGAGCAGGTACAGGCGGAGTGCAGTGAGCTTCTGCAGGAACGCGGGCTGGAGGTACTCTGGAATCTGCATGGTGAAAAACAGCTGAGTGTACTGCTGGATGGAAGTAAGGCATTCCGGATATTTGAAAATCTGTTTATCAACATACACCATTATGCACTGGAGCATACCCGTGTGTATGTGGATATCCGCAAGACAGCCAACCGGGTACGGATTGAATGCAAAAATATATCAAAGGAACCGTTGAATTTTGATACGGAGGATATTGTGGATCGTTTCGTTCGCGGAGATAAATCGCGTCATGACGGAGGCAGCGGACTTGGACTGGCTATTGCCAAGAGCTTTACAGAGGCGATGAAGGGAAGCTTCCGCATTGAGACGGATGGAGATTTGTTTAAGGCGGTTATTGAATTTCCACTTGTAAGCGATACTTTAGGTGAGAACCAGGAGTAAGACTAGACGCCTTATAGGAAAATACAAGGAAGGGGCCGGATTTATACAAACCGGTCTTTTTCTATACTTTTGAGCGAAGGGCTGCAGAAGGCTGATTTACAGGTAGCATTATCTTTTCCTGGTATTGTTTTGATTGCATAGTATTTGAGATTTGATTATGTTAAGATATGGTTATAAATTTGAATTTTGAGGAGGTATTATGATTAGAGAAATTTATGAGTATGAATTAAATGATTTATTGAATTTGTATACACATTTACACGAGGATTCAGTCCCTAAGATGGCAGAGGATTTGAAGAACGCATGGCAATCTATTATGAATGATAAAAATCATCATATCATAGTTTTTGAAATAGAGGGTAAGATAGTTTCATCTTGTGTATGTGTAGTTATACCAAATTTAACAAGGAACGTTAGACCATATGCATTTGTTGAAAATGTTGTTACACATAATGCCTATAGAGGCAAAGGATACGCTACAGAGTGCCTGAATTATTCTAAAGAAATTGCAGAAAAGTCAGGCTGTTATAAAATGATGTTACTTACGGGTGCAAAAGATGAGTCAACTTTAAACTTCTATAATAAGGCTGGCTATAATAATTTAGATAAGACAGCATTTATCCAATGGCTATAGAGATAATCCTAGTTTATGTAACTGATAAATCAGAATTTATGGAGGTAACAGAATGGAAGTAAATAAAACAACGATTGTCGAAAAGACAGTAAAATCTGGAGTAACATTTGGAAGTGCTTTAGCTATGGTTATTAGTTATACAACATGGAAGTCGATCGGCTGGGCAATTTTTCATGGATTACTTAGTTGGGTTTATGTCATATATTTCATATTACGTTACTAAACAGAGGTATATCAGATGAACACAATAGTATGGATTTTGATTGGAATAGCAATTTTATGTGCAGGTATTGCAATATATTCTGGCACAAAGAAGAGAAAGTAAATTTGAAGCTGTAAAGGAGCGTTTGTATGAAAAAAGTGCTTATAACCGGTGGAACAGTATTTGTAAGCAGGTATCTTGCAGAATATTATGTGGCAAAGAAATATGAAGTTTATGTACTTAATAGGAATACTAAGAAACAATCGCAGGGGGTAAAACTTATTCAGGCAGATCGACATGATTTAGGAACGGTTTTACATGGTATTCATTTTGATATTGTAGTCGATACTGCATATACTTCGGCAGATGTTGAAATGCTGCTGGAGGCTTTGGATAGTTATACGGATTATATCCTAATTAGTTCAAGTGCTGTGTACCCAGAAAATGCTTCAAAGCCTTTTAAAGAAGATTCTATAGTAAACGTTAATAGATTTTGGGGTAAATATGGAACTGATAAAATAGAAGCAGAAGCAAAATTGATGGAAAGAAATCCGAATGCATATATTATAAGACCACCATATTTATACGGACAAATGAATAATGTATATAGGGAAGCCTTTATTTTTGATTGTGCTTTAGCAAATAGAAAGTTTTATTTACCTCATAATGGTGAAATGAAATTACAGTTTTTCCATGTTCATGATTTATGTAGATTTATAGATATCCTTTTAGAAAATAAACCTCGTCAGCATATTTTTAACGTAGGAAATAAGGATATGGTATCAATACGTGAATGGGTTGAACTATGCTATCATATTACGAATCACCAAGTTGAATTTGTAAATGTTTATGATGATATTAAACAAAGAAACTATTTCTGTTTTAATGATTATGAATATTACCTTGATGTTTCAGAACAATATAAACTAATGAAAGAAATAAAACCATTGAATGAGGGATTAAAAGAAGCGTTTAACTGGTATATAAAGAATTCTGAAAAAGTTAATAAAAAGAATTATTTGGATTATATTGATAAGAAAATGATATAAACAAACACCAGTTTATCAGTTATCGAATGGAAACTGAGGTGAGAAAATGATTACTAGATACTATTGTACAAATATATTTTCTGAGCAAGCGAAAGAGCTTATTGAATTCTATAGAGATATATTAGACATACCGGTTATGAAAACTGATATGGATGAATTCAACGGGGTTTACTTTGGCTTTCCAGAAAGCAAACCCACGCTCTGCATATGGGATTGTAAGGTATTTGGCGTACAGCGGACAGGATATCAGTCCTTCGTTTTTCAAACAGATAATCTGGATATAACGATAGAATGCTTAATGAAAAAAGGTGTGGCAATGGGGGAAGCCGTTCGATACGATTGGGGAACATACGAAGTTCGTCTGCAGGATCCTGATGAAAATGAAATAGTGATATTTGAGACTGTATAATATAGAAGCCGGGTAGAGAAAGGATAGAGAGATGGTGGAAAATACTTTTCAGATTATACTGTGCGATATAAAACAATCAAAAAAAGCAGTGGCAGTCCTTCCAAGCGAAGATAGCATAAAGGACGCAGTAAGGAACACATATAAAATCAATAGCAAAAGCCTGTTGGCAGTCCTTCTTGAACATACCGGCGGAATCATCATCGACCACTGGATAAGGCTTTACGGGGCAGGTGAGGTGAATTTTATTTCCAGAAACAGCTTGTGTCCCTTTGATAATATACGCATTGGCGAGGATATATTAGGCGGTTTATTCATGTTCCTGGAAAACGGAAATATCGGTTACTTCGCACCTGACTGCTTAGAGCTGGAAGACATGGAAATAAGCTTTTCTCAATTTTTATACTGGTGCTTACATGGCGATACGGTTACTTTCTATAAGGACTATTTCTGGAAAGGTTGGCAAAAAGATGTTTTAAATATAAAAAATGATGAAGGAGCTGCTTTTTATCCTTTCCTATGGGCGAAAGCAGATAGCTTTGAGAGCAGAATACGTGAAATAGTGCCGATTGATGAAATTATCAGATTGGAATTTGATTTCTTGAAACAACTGTATGGGCAATGAAACCGTTTTGCAGCATCCGGCTTTCAAACAAACATCAGAAATTATGGAGGATATTGTCATGGAGAATGAAGTAATATCACAAAAAAACATCACGTTTGGGGATTGTAAGGTTGTGATTCAGCTTCCTAAAGGTGAGGATGCAAGTGATTCAGTTGTCAATAATATTGTTTGCTTTAAGTCAGGAAAAGTGTTTTGGGAAATAAAGGATTTACTGGAATGCTATGCAAGGAAAAATCATATAAACTACTTTTATGAGCTGTATTTTGATATTTTCAAAGAAAATGACAAAATCTTAACATGTATAGGCTTTTATAATCACTGTGTTATTGATGTATTTCAGAAAAAGATACTTTCCATTATAAACAATCGCTAATTTGGTATATCGGTGTGTGGAAATTTAAGATGAAAGGATAGAAGGATGGAAAAAATAATAAAATTCATTGAAGAGAATGTGGATGGTAAGACGTTGTATACGAAAGAGCTGATATATGAGCTGGAGAACGGTGCGCTGCAAGGTGTTTACTCCGATCAGATTTCCTTTTCTAATTTAAAATATTCTCAAAGCGGCTTTCAGCTTGATATGTTCATTGTAGCGAATGAAAAGCTTTGGCTTATGGGAGACGATGGTCAACGCGAAAAGCTGCGGAAGGACTTCAGCGCAGTATCCTTATTTCGCTTTGAATTGGCAAAGCGAAGAAGCACGGGTGCTGTAACAGGAAGCTTCCGGCTGATATCTGCTTCCGGCAAGCAGGTAGCGGCAGAGGCTGTAGTGAGTGGAATCTATGATATTCGTCTTGAAAATGATGTATTGAAGCTGCTAGAGGATCAGGCATTATACCGGGATCAGCCGATACAGAATGACTGCTATAAGCCTGTAGCATTTCAGGCAGAGCATCGCCTGTATTGTGCCGATGGCAAATTACATTATGAATATAATGGAAAATGTTTTGATATGGATACAAATACGATGCAGCGTATGCATAGCCCGGATCAGTTTCCTTCCTTTATTTCCATAGAGAAGTAATGATGAGCTTATATGCAAGGAGATGTATCATTTCGGGGAGGACTTAAGGAAGCTTATCGCCGTTGAAAGCATTTATAATGATACACAGGTATGAAGAAAAAGATGTGCTTATGGAGGTGATCACCAATGAAGATGAAGGAAAGCGATATAGAAACGATCATGTTTGCCCCATGCGGTATGAACTGCAAGGTTTGTTATAAGCATTGCTATCATAAAAAACCATGTGATGGCTGCCTGAAAAGTGATAGGGGTAAACCTGAACACTGCCGTAGGTGTAAAATCAAGGACTGTGTTAAAGCCAGAGACTTATCCTATTGCTACGCCTGTTCGGATTATCCCTGTAAGCTCATAAAAAATCTTGAGAAAAGCTATAAAAAAAGATATCAGGCTAGTCTCATGGAAAACAGTGAGATTGTAAAAAAACAGGGAGTAGAGGTATTTATGGAGCAGCAGAAAAAGAAATATACCTGTTCTACCTGCGGCGGCGTAATTTCCATTCATGATAAAGAGTGCAGTGAATGTCAGGAAAAGGCATTCACTACGGAAAAAGGGTAGGTATAGAAGCTGATGGTGGGAATATGATGTTTCATGAAATCTGCATATATAAGCAAAGGTGAATAAGCAGGAGGAAATCGAAGCGCTGATGAAGAAAGTGGCTGAATTTTATTTGAAGCGGGAGGGTGTCCTTGCTGTACACTACATAAAACCTACACCCTGGCAAAAGAATTTCAATGCGGTCAAGGAAGGGGACTTGCCGATCCGTCTTAAAAGGAATGTGGGAAAGGAACCTATGTCCTGTGTTGGGAATTGGTGAATGAAGATGCGCATGCAAGTGTATCGAGGCTTGGACTGGAGAAATTTTATAAACGCTGGAATCGCTGTTTCATCACAATGCCTAAGATTATTTTGGGTGAGAATATTGTCTGACAGTTCTGCTTCCGTTGATCAATGAATGCTTGCGCCCTGTTTCTAAGCTTCGCAATGCTTGACAAGGGGTGTGTGCTATATAAAAAAGAGCCCGAAGCTTAACGGGTTCTTTTTGATGTTTAACAGCATCAGTATAGATCAATGGTTGCCTTACGCATGGCTGCACGCTCCAGGATACGAAACATCTGGTAGGTAGCGCCTGCATAGAACACCATACAAAGCACCTCCTGCAGCATCAGAAAAGTGATCAGCGTATTTTATGTTCCATGGATAAGCAGCTGCATTGCCTGCAGCCCATGTGGCAATGGCAGAACAGAGGCAAGCCATTGTAGGGGGAGTGTCACCACATAGAAAAAACAGCAGGGTGATAAATAAATTATATACAAAATTGATATCCGGCAGGATAATGCCAAAGGAGCCAAGCAAAAATCCGATGCTGATACAGGATGCACAACAGAGAATGATGCATACTATCATACCGCCCGTAAGGATGGAAAACGGCAGATCAAAGATTAGAAAACCGGTCACAATGATAATGCCGAAGGAAATCAGAGTAATCCAGCAATAGGAAAAAATGCGAGCATTCGCATTTTCTTATGGAATAGGTCTGCGCATACACACCCATTATGAATTGGAATTGCTTGCGGCTATTTATGAATCCAATGCAATATATTCTACTATATTGCAGGAATCAATGATCAACTGTATCAGGATTCATGATATGAGGATCAATGGAATTATGGGGCTCATGCATGGTATGCAGCCTTTGGGTGGCAGGACCCTTGATGATTTCTCCGGTATAGGAAAACCGTGATCCGTGACACGGGCAGTCCCAGGTCTTTTCATCTGCATTGAAGCGCAGTGTACAGCCAAGATGCGGGCAGAGGATATCAACGATATACAGCTCATCATTCTCATCACGATACACACCATAGCGGTGATCGTCCAGCTCCATAATGACTCCTTCTCCGATATGCGGATACGCCGTGGTGCTTTTTTGCAGCTTGCTTTTCAGAAAGGCGCCGACAACATTCAGATTCTCTTTGACAAACTGCAGCGAAAATATGCTGGAAAGACGCTGTGGAGAGAACATCATGCGATAGGGGGAGCCGCGATGCAGTGCGTAGGAGCATAACAGCTTGCCTGCGATACAGCTTGTGGTGTTGCCCCATTTGTTATAGCCGCTCGCAAACAATACGCGATCCTCATGCTTATCCAGCTTACCGATCAGAGGCAGCTGATCAAAAGTCATATAATCCTGTGAGCTCCATGCAGAGGTGATTTCCTGCACGATGAAATCCTCACGTAATGTATTTTCAAATTCCTGCAGATTCATAGCCTTATCCTGTCCGCTTTTATAGGTGTTGCCGGCATACAGCAGTGTATCCTCGCATGTGTTGTAGGACTGTACACGATCGTCTATGGACAGCATCATATCCTTTGGCAGTGGATTCTTTACACGGGCACTGATTATGCTTTCCTGATCACAATACATACGCGTAAAATAAAAGTGTCCCTGATCGATAAACGGAAACTGCGTTGCGAAGATTACGATATCCGCATGTACGCACGTACCATTGACTATCAGACGATAGCCCTGCTCCTCCTCCTGCATGTCTGTGACAGGAGAATGCTCATAAATATCAATGCCTCCCTCTCTGGCAATTTCGGCGAGCGCACAGCCGTAGGCATAGGGATCAAAGCGTGCCTGATACTGCATGCGCAGTCCTGCCTCCATGGGGAACGGTGCATCATTTTTTTCGATATAGGTACACGGGATATGCAGATCCAGATAGGCCTGGTATTCCTCCTGCAGTTTGGCTACCTGTACGGCATCACGGGTAAACAGCATGGAATCGCATCGTTCAAAGCTGCATGCTATATGGTGCTCCTGAATAATTGCTTCTATGGAATTCAACGCTTCCTCATTTGCTTCATAATACTGCCGGGCAAGGATACGGTCATAATGCTCAATCAGATTTGCATACAGCAGGCCGTGCTGCATGGTCAGCTTTCCGGTATTTCTTCCGCTGGCACCAAAGCATAGAGAATCAGCTTCGAGAAGAATGGCATCCTCCTCTGCCTGTGCGAGATAATAGGCTGTTGTTATACCGGTAAGACCGCCGCCGATAATGGCGATATGGACATCCGTCTCCTTTTGTAAAGTCGGATAGTTCGTCGTTTTTATGTTTCGTTTCATCCAGAATGATTCTGTCATGTTCTTCACCTCTTCTACAGACTACCCAGAAACCGGCATTTCTTTCTCATAAAATAGAAAGACCTGCAGAAAACTTTGTCGAACGTTGGGTCTATCACTCCACAAGCATCATATACTTGAAGGAGGAGGAACAACATGATTACCATTCAAAATATAAAAGTAAATGTTACACGCGCAGGGAATAACGAGTCTGCCGTGGTACTGTTGCACGGATGGGGACAGAATCAATACATGATGAAGTTTCTGCAGGACCATCTCTGCGACACCTTTACGGTTATCAATCTGGATCTGCCGGGGTTTGGAGAGAGTGAGGAGCCGCCGCGTGTCTGGAGTGTAGACGATTACGTGGATTTTCTGCAGGAGCTTCTGGACCATCTGCAGATTACTCATGTGAGCTTTATCGCTCATTCCTTCGGAGCACGCATTGCACTGCGCTATGCATACCGCTTTCCGGTGGAGAAAATGGTTCTGACCGGTGCTGCCGGCATTCAGGCAAAGCGCGGGCTGGGCTATCATATCCGCGTGAAAACATATAAGCTGCTGAAAAAACTGCATGCTGCCCCTGCCATGGGAAGCAGTGATTATCAGAGTGCTTCAGCAATCATGAAGGGGGTTCTCGTTGCCAGTGTTGAGGATGATCTTTCGGGAATACTGAAGGATATATCCACGGAGACGCTGTTGGTCTGGGGAGAAAAGGATACGGCTACACCGCTGTGGATGGGTCGTGTCATGGAGGAGGAACTGCCAAATGCCGCCCTGGTTGTTCTGCCGAAGGAGGATCATTTTGCCTACTTCCACCTCAGTATGCAGTTCTGCCGCATCGTGGATGCCTTTTTAAGACCATGATGCTGTTCTGTTTTCTGGCGGCGTATCTTTTTTTTCTTTATGTTCCTTTGAAGCAATCTATGCATATGTTCCAGCAGAACCGTTACAACAAAGGGCGGTATCGGACATGGCTGGTGTCCTATATCCGCTTATCCTGGAAGCTGATTGTGAAAATACTGCTGACGCTGATGCTGAGCTACAGCCTTCTTTTGCTGCAGCCGACTTCCATGCAGGAGGTTCTGCTGCTGATGCTGGTTGCTATCTTTGCCTACATCAGCTGTAAAATGGAGGAGGAGCGCGTCTATCGCAAGCCGCTGGTGAAAACAGCGCGAATTCACCGCCTTGCGATCCTGCTGTATACGCTATACGGCATTTTGCTGTGCCTGCTGCATTGTTTCCTGTCTGCCGCAGCGCTCATTCTTGTGACACCGTTTCTTTTTCTGTCCGCATGGCTCATGGTGCTGCCTGCCGCATGGATTTCAGAGCCGCTGGAAATGGCGATTCGCAATCATTATGCAGCGGATGCCGCAAAGCTGTTAAGAAGCAACAGCGCGCTGTCCATCGTCGGCATCACCGGAAGCTATGGGAAAACGAGTGTGAAAACCATTCTGAATGAGCTCTTGTCAGATGTTTACTATACCCTGATGACGCCCGGCTCCTATAATAATCAGATGGGAATCACTCTCACCATACGCAATAAGCTGGAACGGCTGCATGAGGTGTTTTTATGTGAAATGGGAGCGGATCATGTGAAGGAAATTCATGATCTGATGCAGTTTGTAAAGCCGCAGTATGGTGTTGTGACCTCTGTCGGCGCACAGCATCTGGCAACGTTTGGCTCCATGGAAAATATACTCCATGAGAAAATGCAGATGATAGAATGTCTTCCTGCCGACGGTATCGGCTTCGTGAATCGGGACAATGCCTATATTCGTACCTACAGTATTCAAAACACCTGCCGAATCGTATGGTTCGGGATGAGCGAGGATGCGGATTATCGCTGCTGTGATATCCGTTACAGTGAGGAAGGCACGTCGTTTACGGTGATACAGGAGGGACAGTCTCACCGGTTTCACACAAAGCTTTTAGGAAAACACAATGTCGTGAACATCACCTGTGCCATCGCAGTTGCGCACACACTTGGTGTTTCCTGGGAAATAATGGCGTTAGCTGTCGAAAAGCTGCCCTATGTCGAGCATCGGCTGCAGGTACGGAAAAGCTTTTGCACCCTGCTGGATGACGCCTATAATTCCAATCCGGAAGGAGCGCGCTGTGCACTGGAGGTTTTAAAGCAGATGAAGCATCAGCGGTTTATCATCACACCCGGTTTTCTGGAGCTGGGAGAACAGCAGGAGGAAGAACAGTATAAGCTGGGTGAGGAGATTGCGGATAGTGTGGATACGGCGGTATTGGTAGGTGCTGTCCAGACGAAAAGCATCGCCGCAGGATTGGCGGACAGCGGATTTCCAAAAGAAAGGGTCCATGTTTGCGACAGCTTTCAGGAGGCACTGGCAATCGTACAAAAGCAGGCACAGCTGCAGGACTGCGTGCTGCTGGAAAACGATTTGCCGGATGCATTCAACCACTAGCAGCCCTACTCACATGAACACGTTTTAGGCATTCGCATACACTGATAATGTGTAAGGAAAGGAAGAATGCTATGAAACTTAAAATTGCCGTGGCATTTGGCGGCAGAAGTGTAGAACATGAAATCAGTGTCCTGTCGGCTCAGCAGGTAATGGCTGCTCTGGATGAGGAGCGCTATGAAATACTGCCGTTGTATATTGCCAAGGATGGCAGAATGTTTTGTGAGGAGGAATTACGGGAGCTGGAAACCTTTCAGCATATTGAAGAATTCATAGCGGATCATACCAGTGTAGCTCTGATTCGAAGAGATGCGCATACCTATTTGATTCCATCGCGTCGTAAATTATTTGCCAGGGATAAGGAGGTTGATCTGGTGTTCCCGGTTCTGCATGGAACCAACGGGGAAGACGGCACCTTTCAGGGATATCTGAAAACGATCGGAATACCCTATGTCGGCTGCAGTGTTCTGGCTGGGGCAATCGGGCAGGATAAGGTGATTATGAAGCAGGTATTGCAGGATAGCGGACTTTCGGTTGTACCGTGGTTTTTCTGGACATTGCATCAGCCGATGGAGCAGTCCTTTTTCAAAAAAGCACAGCGTCTTGGTTATCCGCTCATCATTAAGCCTGCGAATCTGGGCAGCAGTATCGGCATCGCCGTTGCCCACAATGATGTGGAGCTGCATAAAAGCATGATCGAGGCCTTTCAGTATGATCACAAGGTTGTGATTGAAAAGGTGATCGAACCGCTGCGGGAGATCAACGCCTCGGTATTGGGGGATGAGGACGGCTGTCGCTGCAGTACGCTGGAAGAAGTTGTCAAGCAGGATGAAATTCTGTCCTATGACAACAAGTACAGCGGCCAGGGAAAATCCAAGGGAATGCTCAGTACCAGCCGCAAGCTGCCGGCAGAGCTTAGTGATGAGCAGGCTGAGGAGGTTCGTACGATGGCGATGGATGCCTTCCGTGCGCTGAATGCGGCAGGGGTCGTGCGGATTGATTTTCTGATGCATGCAGACAGCTCAGCTCTGTATGTGAATGAAATCAATACGATTCCAGGCTCCCTGTCCTTCTATTTGTGGGAAAAGGAAGGTCTTTCCTTTCCTGCCCTGCTGGATGAGCTGATCTCGCTAGCACTTCAGCGGGTACGCAGGGAACAGAAGATGATTTTCAGCTATGACACAAATATTCTGCGGGATTATAAGGGCAGAGGAAAACTGATGAAGTAGAAAAATGCGGACAGTGCTTCGCATCTTTTCTTTTGCAGGAAGACAGAACGATGGAAGAAGGAGGAACGGTAAAGGACGCTGATGTATACTTTGAAGCATAAACAGAAAGAAATTTCGCTGCGGGATAAACATAGGCAGTCACAAGATGTTGCATCCGCTTTTCATACAGGAACGATTCAGCGGGGAAAGGATTTTTTTCATAACAGCATGAACTTCACCGTTGTATTTACTGCAGAATACATACGGTACGGTTCACAGGGGATAGCGTTCAATCAGACAGCGCAAGGACTGCACTTGCAGGTGTGGAAAATCGGCTTTTTGTTTCATGAGAATCATGCGTAAGAAGAATTTGATATTTCATAATCAGTCCGGTATAAAAAGAAGATGACGAGCATAAAGCATTGTCATCTTCGTATCATTCATTCATTTTCAGCTTTTCCGTTGCATATTCGTTCTTTACAGAGAAACAAGAAACACCTCATATGCAATCAAGGACTCCCTGCTTTCTTATTTGAATTTTGAAAGGATGTATGAATTTCAGCTTTCCGGCATAAGGGGGAGCGTACAGCTGCTTGGCATAAACACTGTAAACAGGGCTTCCTACGGTTTCTATCGTGCTATATCAAAGCATGAGCGGCTATGTGATGTCATTTGCGATGACCTTGCCACGATCACTGCTTTTGCGATAGGCATTCGGTGTCATCCCGCATGCTTTTTTAAAGACCTGTGAGAAATAAGACTGAGAGGAAAAGCCGCAGGAGTCGGAAATCTGTGCTATGGAATAATTTGTGGTTTCCAGCAGCTCCTTTGCCTGCTGTACACGCAGTCGGATGAGATAATTGATGGGGGAGACGCCCTTGTACTGCTTAAAGGCATGTACCAGATAAAATTTATTCATGTAGGTTTTTTCACTTAACAGCTCTAGCGTGATATCCTCCTGATAATGATTGTTGATATACTGCTCCACAAAATGACATTCCTTGGTTATTTTCTGAGACGGCGCTACAATCAGGTTCGCCTTTGTCCTGCGTACCATGTTAATGATCAGCACCTCCAGCAGATTCTGACATACCGCCTCGTAATCATCATCCTGCTGCGCCATTTCCTGCACCAGTGTTTTCAGATAAAACAGAATCTCATGCTTGAATTCATAATAGTTGTGGACACTGTAGTCCTCATATTCCATATGGTTGGTAAAGCTGGTAAACTGCAGACCTTCAATACCGAGAACGATATATTCCAAAGGGGATTCATCCCTGCTCATTTCCGTATGCGGGACATTGGGATTGACAATGATCAAATCATCCGCCTTTACATCGAAAACATCATCATTTACAAGAAAGCTTCCCTTGCCGCTGGATACATAAAATAATTCCGTACAGTGATGGGCATGCGGCGTGCTGTGCCAGTCACCCTCATAACGACTTGTTGAAATATAGAGAAGGTGGAAGCTCATCTTATCCAGCTTGCGATTCTTCAACTGATATCTTTGTATACTCATCATATCACATCCTTATATCTGCTTTTATTATAATAGACACCGCTGTCGTTGACAAGAATTATATTTATTGGCAAAAAGTGAAAGTAGCCAATATCTCTAAAAAATGAAATACAATGCTTGTGTTTATCGAATAAATAAGAAATACCGGATTCGCTTTTTTAGATATCTTGCCTGTTTTTTTGCAGATCGACGTGTCCGGACGGTTTGACAAGCGCTTCATAAGCCCATAAAATGAAGATAAAGATGATCAGGAGGAGTTTGACATGAATACGAAAAAGGGGCGCGTAACTGTGCCGAGTGATGTTGATGTAATTGAGGAAACCTTAAACATCATAGAACGATGGGGGGCGGATGCGATCCGGGACTGTGACGGCACCAGCATGCCCGAGCAGCTGCGTGAGCTGGATGTGAAGCAGTATGCGACCTATTATACGACGAGAAAGGATAATGCATGGGCAAGTGCAAATCCGCAGGAGATACAGCAGATGTATCTGATGAGCGATATGGTGACGGCAAGTGCACAGACCCTGACCATACCGTTGATGAAGCATTATTATAAGGAACAGCTGAAGGTCAATACACTGGATGATATAAAGCGGTGGTGGGAGGTGATCGACCGTACGAGCGGTGATGTGGTTGCAGAGGACAAGTGGGAATATGACGCGGAAAAGGAAGCGGTTGTCGTGTTGGAATGTGTGCCGTTTCATGCGTATACAGTAAGCTTTCTGGCATTTGTGATCTGGGATCCGGTGCATATGTACAATGCCCTGACCAATGAATGGAAGCATGAGGAGCATCAGATGACCTATGATGTACGGCAGCCAAAGACCCAGGCATATGTTCTGGATAAGCTGCGCCGCTGGATTGCTGAGCATCCAAAGGTCGATGTTATTCGCTTCACGACATTCTTTCATCAGTTTACGCTCATGTTCGATGAGCAGGCGCGTGAGAAATTTGTAGACTGGTTCGGTTACAGTGCCAGTGTGTCCCCCTATATTCTTGAACAGTTCGAGCAGGAGGTCGGATACCGGTTTCGTCCTGAGTATATCATCAATCAGGGATATCATAATTCCACCTTCTGTGTTCCTACGAAGGAATATCGTGATTTCATGGATTTCCAGATGCGTGAGGTTGCGAAGCTGGTGAAGAAATTTGTGGATATTACACATGAAGCCGGCAAGGAAGCGATGATGTTTCTGGGAGACCACTGGATTGGGACAGAGCCGTTTGGTCCTTACTTTCAGGAGCTTGGACTGGATGCCGTAGTGGGCTCTGTCGGGGATGGACGTACCTTGCGTCTGATTTCCGATATCAGAGGAGTGAAGTATACCGAGGGACGGTTTCTGCCGTATTTCTTCCCCGATGTATTTCATGAGGGCGGTGACCCCGTTCAGGAGGCGAAGGTAAACTGGGTGAGCGCAAGGCGTGCAATCCTTCGCTCACCACTGGACCGTATCGGATATGGCGGGTATCTGAAGCTAGCATTGAAATTTCCGGATTTTGTTGATTATATTGAAGAGGTATGCAATGAATTTCGTGAGCTGTACGAGCATGTACACTCTGCACAGCCGATGTGCATGCCGTTTAAGGTAACGATTCTAAACAGCTGGGGAGCACTTCGTGGCTGGGGAGCGGAAATGGTCGCTCATGCGCTGTGGTATAAGCAGATTTATTCCTATTCCGGCGTTCTGGAGGCTTTGAGCGGCATGCCGTTTGATGTGCAGTTTATCAGCTTTGACGATATACTGGAAAATCCGAAGGTACTGGATGATGCCGGTGTGATTATCAATGCAGGGGATGCCTATACAGCCTTCAGCGGCGGAGATTACTGGAAGGATGCACGCATTGTGAGCGCCCTTCGCAAATTTGTATACGAGGGGGGCGGCTTTATCGGCGTTGGAGAACCGAGCGCAGCACAAAAGGAGGGGCATTTCTTCCAGCTGTATGATGTGCTGGGCGTGGATAAGGAGGTTGGCTTTTCCCTGTCACAGGATAAATATAACTGGGAGGAACAGCCGCATTTCCTGAAGGAGGAGCTACCTGAAGCTTTACAGCTTGGAGAAGAAATACGCAATATCTATGCATTGCCGGATACGACGGTTTTGATCAATGAACATCAGAATATCCGTTTTGCGGCCAATACGTATGGGAAAGGGAAAAGTGTCTATCTGAGCGGGTTGCCATTCAGCTTTGAAAATGCACGTCTGCTGTATCGCTGCCTGTTCTATGCGGCAGGAAAAGAAACCGAAATGAAAAAATGGTACAGCGAAAACTGCAATGTGGAGGTCAATGTTTATCCGAATACAAACAGCTACTGTGTGGTGAACAATACGTATGAGGTGCAGGATACGCGGATTTATACGGACCATGATGTCTTTGATATCCGTTTACAGGCAAATGAAATTCGCTGGTTTTCCATCAGCGGGGAAGAATAAGAATTGTGCGGCATGAATGCCGCATTTTTCCATGCGGTAAATGGACGTAGGAGTGTACAGCGTATGAGATAGAATTTTCATGGTTTCAGTCCTTTCAGGCAGTATTATGAACTCATATCGTGGTTTTCGATACTGTAAAACAGCATTAAGAAATCAGCATATCCAAGTCTTTCAGGTTTGAGATTGAAAACACAGGGATTGGACAATCAGTAAGTAATTGCTTCATGTTCCTTTATACTGTCCTGCAGGGGATTCACAAGAGAAATGTGGTAGCCGATTTCAAGATATAAACGGCCTGCACAATTCTTACATAGAACAAATGTTACACTGCTTTTCCATATTAAAAAATAATTTTTGCTTTTCTGCAACCATTTTCTTTCTTCAGAGGTATTAAGGGTGAACAGAGAAAAAGAGGCAGTTCAAATAGAACTGACGGAGTGTTTTGCGGTATTTGCCGGAATGGACTCATTCTCTGATGATATCGCATTGCGTATTCGGGTACGAAAACGATGGAGATAAACGAAGCTGCTGTATTCGAAAGAAAAGCAATGGGTTCAGGACAGTATGAGGGAGGGTTTCATATGCTGAAGCTGTCAAAATGGAAGAAATGAAAAGGAGAGCTGTATGAAAATCAGAAATTACGGATTGGTGCTGCTGGCATGCGGCATGCTGTTTGCCGGCGGTTGTTCAAAAGAGAAAGCGAAGAAAAAAGCAGAAGACTTGAAGCTTGAAAATCTCACGATCGTACTGCATGATGAGAATATCACCATTTACCAGCCGCTGGGGGATCTTCTGGATACCTGGGAGCTGGATCAGGCGCTGGAGCATATCGAAGCGCTGGGACATGATATGGTATTTTTAACATATAAGGATAATGACCGGGAATCGATGATTCTCCGTGTCTTCAATCCGAAGGATGAAGAAATCAGTGTGAACGATGCGCTGATTCAGCATGTAGTCTTTTCAGACAGAAATACAGAAAATGTGAAGGAATACAAGCTTCCTCACAATTTTAAAATCGGAAGTACTACTGAGCAGGATGTAATCAAAGCACTGGGAACGCCTTATGAGTATAGGATTTCCAACGATGACAGCAATATGGATTATGTCACAGGTACCTCGTATGAAACCTCTGAGCTGGCAGAGTTTTCATTTGAAAAAGGAAAACTGAGCAAGGTTGCATTGTCAGGAAGTGAAAAACGCAAGGAAAAGAAAGAGAATATCAGCTTTGATACGGCTAAGGCAGTTGGGTATTCTGTATATGATATCCCCTTTGCGAAGGGAAGTGCTGCGGATGAATTTGCGAAGGGAAGCATACAGTTCGATGGTGTGAGCATAAACGAAACGACACCTGCGAAGGCACTTATAGAAAAAGGGTGGAAATCCAAATATCTGGATGAATATAATAAAAAGGAGATTACCATCAGTGCAGAAAAAAGTGATATGCGTATTGATTTGCGAGTGGATGGAACGATTTCTTCCACAGATCAGCTGACCGAAAAGCATTTGATTCAGGAAATATTTGCAGCGGATGAGTCTCTGGAAGCTTTGACATTCGCATCTGGTGTTAACGGTACATCAACACTTCAGGATGTGTATCAGATACTGGGAAAACCGATGAGTGTGCGGTATAGCAAAAACGGTGTTCGCGTTCGGTATAGGACAGAAAGCAATACTGCCGTTTCCATGTCCTTTAAGACCTCCGGAGCAATGGAATACTGCAGTGTGAAATTTGATTCCGAATGGGAATAGACGGTGCGACAGATAAAGGATTGAGCCGGGTGCTCTTTTCTTTTGCATTGTTTGTTGAGAAGTAACCTTTGACCTCGCATAAGTAGAAGCTTATCCTTTATGCTTGATACGTGTTGTCCGGAAAAATATGCAACGGTTTTTTCATACGGCGAAAGCCTGTGAAGGAAACAATTCGTATTCTGTTTTTTTGAATACTTTCTATGTGTCCGACAAGTATGCTCAACAGTACCAATTCATTTGTTTAAACATTTAATAAGTGCTTCAGATATGAAAAAGGAACATCTGAATGACCGTGTGGAGAACTCTGTCTGCTGGACTGTCATACGCTCAAAAAAAGGATTCTCGGCTGAGAATCCTCCTTTGTTAAGCCTCCATGGAATCAATGATGCTGTCAACCAGATTATCCATTTCAGATTTATTATTATCATTCAGGGCACTGATCATGGATACTTCAGAATTCAGAATACTCATCTGCTTCATCTGATTATCCAGGAAGTCCTTCATGAGGGAACCGGATTTCGGTGCCCAGGACCCGTTTTCAATGATTCCCACCGTACGCTTCTGCATATTGAGTGCCTTCATATGCATGAGGAAATCATGCATAACAGGATAGATTCCCAGGTTATAGGTTACCGAAGCCAGTACGATATGGCTGTATTTAAACGTATCACTGATCAGGTAGGATACATGGGTATTGGAAACATCATGCACCACAACATTTTTGACACCCTTTTCCACCAGCTTGGCAGCCAGTACCTGCGCGGCGGATTCCGTATTTCCATACATGGAGGCATAGGCAATCAGGACACCGGTTTCCTCCGGCTCATAACGGCTCCATTTGTCATATTTATCCAGCAGATAACCGAAATCATTTCTCCATACCGGTCCATGCAGCGGACAGATGACCTTGATATCAATGGTTCCCGCCTTTTTCAGCAGTGCCTGTACGTGCGGTCCGTATTTTCCTACGATATTGGTATAGTAACGGCGGGCATCATCCAGCCAGTCGCGGTCAAAATCAACCTCATCGTTAAACAGCTTGCCATCCAGTGCGCCAAAGCTTCCAAAGGCATCAGCGGAAAACAGAACGCCGTTTGTTACATCAAAGCTGACCATTGCTTCCGGCCAGTGCACCATCGGAGCCTCTACAAAGGTGATGGTGTGCTTACCGAAGCATCTGGTATCGCCTTCCTTGACCTCCTCTGTGCGCCCGTCAACGTTAAAGCCGAACTGATGCATCAGCAGGAAGCTTTTTTCGGTTGATATGATTTTCACCTTTGGATAGCGAAGAAGAATTTCCTCAATGCTGGCACCGTGATCAGGCTCCATATGATTGATTACCAGATAATCCAGGTCACGCCCGTTCAGAACATGCTCTACATTTTCCAGAAACTGACGGCAGGCATCCCAGTCCACCGTATCAAACAATACCGTTTTCTTATCCAGCAGCAAATAGGAATTATAGGATACGCCATTCGGAATCGGGTGAATATTTTCAAACAGGGCAAGACGGTGATCATTTCCTCCCACCCAGTACAGATCGTCAACTACTTTTCTTACACAGTACATACTACATCCTCCTTCTCTTTATTTAATCCAATGTCTCGATGAACTGATCCTTTGCTTCTCCGCATTCCGGACAGATCCATTCCTCAGGCAGCTTTTCAAACGGCGTACCCGGAGCAATATCATTTTCCGGATCTCCCAGCATCTGATCATATTCATAGCCGCAGCCATTGCAGACATGACGCATATATGAAGGAGCTTCCTTTTTGATAAACGGACGTTTCATTTTCTTCATTGGCGGAGCCGGTTTCTTTTCTCCGGTATCCAGAGCCTTGCTTAACAGCGGCAGTATTTCCATAACATCACCGACAATCCCGTAGTCGGCATTTTTAAAGATCGGAGCATTGGCATTCGTATTGATGGCAACGATGGTGGTGGCATCCTTGATTCCCTTCAAATGCTGTCCCGCACCGGAGATACCGCATGCGATATACAGATTGCCGGTAAATTTCTGACCGGACATACCGACATAGCGGTTGATCGGTACATATTTCAGAGTTTCTGCGACTGGACGGGAGCTTCCGATTGCGGCCCCTGCACTTCTTGCCAGATCCTCAATCAGCTTCATGTTCTTCTTTTCTCCGATACCCTTGCCGGCTGATACCACACGCTCCGCATTCATAATCGGGGTATCCATCGGGATACCGACCGTGAAATCATAGCCATCCTTCTGTAAGGCTTCCACCAGGGCATTGACACGTTCCTGTGCATCGCCTTCCTTGAATATCTGTTTCTTACGTTCTCCTGTGATTGCACCTTTTTTCTTACGGACACCGCCGTCCTTTGGCGCTTTTCCTATGATATGAGAGGCAATAACGACCCTCTGAATTTCATTGGTTCCTTCATAGATGGTTGTGATTTTTGCATCACGATACGCACGTTCCACTTCCATACCCTTCAGATAACCGCTTCCGCCGAAGATCTGTAAGGCATCGTTGCAGATTTCCAGCGCAACATCACTTGCATACTGCTTCGCCATTGCGGATTCCATGCCATATGGTTCGTGGTGTTCCTTCAGCTCCGCAGAGGAGTAAATCAGCATTCTTGCACAACGCAGCTTGGTTGCCATATCGGCAAGCTTGAAGCTGATGACCTGCTGCTGTGCAATCGGTTTGCCGAACTGCACACGCTCCTTTGCGTATTCCAGCGCATTCTCATACGCACCCTGTGCGATTCCCAGTGCCTGTGCGGCGATACCGATACGACCGCCATCCAGTGTGGCCATTGCAATCTTAAAGCCCTGACCAAGCTTACCAAGCAGGTTTTCCTTAGGTACCTTTACATCATTGAAAATCAGCTCTGCTGTTGAGGATGAACGGATGCCCATCTTGTCGTAATGATCACCGAAGGTAAAGCCGTCCCAGCCCTTCTCTACGATAAATGCGGAGATTCCTCTGGTTCCCATTTCCGGATTTGTGGATGCAAAGACGACATACGTATCTGCCTTATCAGCATTTGTAATAAAGATCTTGCCACCGTTCAGAATGTAGTAATCACCCTCCAGAACAGCCGTTGTTTCGGTACCTGCCGCATCACTTCCGGCATTTACCTCCGTTAATCCAAATGCGCCGATTTTTTCACCGCTTGCCAGCGGTACCAGATATTTCTGCTTCTGTTCCTCGGTACCAAACGCAAAAATAGGGTAGCTTCCCAGTGAGACATGTGCGGACAGAATAACACCTGTACCACCGTCTACACGGGATAATTCTTCTACGGCAATGGCATAGCTGATTACATCCAGTCCGGCTCCGCCATATTCCTTGGGATAGGGAATGCCCATCAGACCCATCTTTCCAAACTTCGCAATCGCCTCACTCGGGAACTCATTTTCCTTATCGAGCATAAAGGCAATCGGTTTGATTTCGGTTTCCGCAAATTCCCGAACTGTCTTGCGGATTTCCTCCTGCTGCTGTGTCGTTGTAAATAGCATAGTTTACGTCCTCCTCACTTATCTCTATGATATTCCTTCTGCTTTCATGATTTTTCTTAATATGAGAATCATTTTAAGAATGTAAATCACTTTACACTCTGATAATATCATAGCGCTTACAATAAGTCTAAAGATATGCTCACAGAATTTTCCTTTTTTGGATTCGTTTTAAGAAGTACCTGAAAAACGGCGCCAGCGCTTTTGGAATTTCCTGAATTAGGTCCCACAGGTGTAAGATAAGCAGATGCTGGTGCGCAGATGATTTGTAACGTTCTGCGTAAGAGAATACGGCTTCATTTTCAAACAGGTATACCGGCTGTACACTCATTCAGCCTTTGAATTTCCTTCACCTATACGATTTATGGTTTCGCATATACATACAGGTATGAAAGAATGTGTGTTTGTCCCTTCCTACCTCTTTCTGCAAATTACAAATCGATAAGATTCTCTTTTAACATGCTGACTTTTACTTCTCAGCCTGCGGACTTATGGTCTGCCGTATGCTATACTGTACTTAGCGGAAAACAATTGGAAGGAGGAGCTGTATGTCGGAAAAGAAAAAGATGGAGGAAGGGTTTCTGTATAATGCGAATTACAACGCAGCACTGCTGGATGAGCGTGCCTGGTGTAAGGATCAGTGTCATTTGTGCAATCAGCTGCGTCCAAGCGATACGGAAAAGCGCTATCAGATTTATCACAGCTTATTCAAGCAGATGGGAAAGCATGTATCCATAGAACCACCATTCTGGTGTGATTATGGCTATAATATCAGCATCGGAAATGAATTTTTTATGAACCATAACGGTGTCATACTCGACGGAGCAGAGGTAACCTTTGGTGATTATGTCTATATCGCACCAAACTGCGGCTTTTATACGGCAGGGCATCCGTTGGATGTGGAACAGCGTAAGCAGGGGCTGGAGTATGCCTTTCCCATTCATGTGAAAAGCAATGTATGGATCGGAGCAGGCGTTCAGGTGCTGGCGGGCGTTACCATTGGGGAAGGCTCGGTGATTGGGGCAGGCAGTGTTGTGAACAGAGACATTCCTGATCATGTTCTTGCGGCAGGTGTTCCCTGCAGGGTGATTCGCCGCATTACAGAGGAGGATCGAAAGAAGTACCGTATTCAAATGGAGGAGGAAAGTTGATGGGAAGCAGGTGAAACCTGTAAACGGCGCCCCTGTATAGGCAGTAAAGGTCTTTTTGGATACGCCGTAAGCGATCGCCTAGTCGTCTGTGAGGCTGTATTTGCAGTCTGATGGCGATAGGGAATACGGAAGAAAACGGATATGCATATGACTGATAAGCTATGCGAAAGCTGTCCGTGAAAAAGAAATGTCGAGGAGAGTCTTCCTTTTTAAAGAAGTTATTTGCATGTCCTCACTTGCGGCGGTATGGCTATGATATAATAAGGATAAGCAGGAGGTATGAAACCATGTTTTATGAACAAGTAGAAGAATCAGTGCAATATATTCGTAAGCACGTGAAAACAGAGCCACTTATTGGCATCATTTTAGGAAGCGGACTGGGCTCGCTGGTGGAGATGATGGAGGATAAAGAGGTGCTCTCCTATCAGGATATTCCACATTTTCCGCAATCCAGAGTGGCAGGTCATGCGGGAAATCTGGTCTTTGGCAGAATTGGAAATCAGCGTCTGATCGTTATGCAGGGGAGGTTTCATTATTATGAAGGCTTTTCCATGAAGGAGGTCACCTATCCGATTTATGTGATGAAGCTGCTCGGTGTTCGGGATTTGATCGTGACCAATGCCTGTGGCGGTATCAATCCGGATTTTACACCGGGGGATTTGATGATCATTGATGATTTTATCAATTCGCTGGATGTAAATCCTTTGATTGGAGATAATGATGAGCGCTTTGGACCACGTTTTCCGGATATGTCAGAGCCTTATTCCATCCAGCTGCGTGAAAAGGCAGAACAGGTGGCGGATCAGTTGGCAATTCCTTACCGCCATGGTGTATACACCCTTTTTCAGGGACCGTATTATGAAACAGCAGCGGAAATCCGTATGTATGCCAGAGCAGGCAGTGATGCCATTGGAATGTCCACTGTGCCGGAGACTATAGCGGCAAATTATCTCGGTATCCGTGTGTTGGGAATTGCATGTATCACCAACATGGCAACCGGTATTGCGAAGGAAAAGCATTCACATGAAGAGGTTGTGAAAATGGCAAATAAGAGCAGTGCCCGGCTTTGTACATGGATGGAAGCACTGTTAAAGGAGTGGTAAGAAGGAGGGGGATGCTTCATGGAACAGAATTCGCTGTTTCAAAATGATGTACAGAAGGATCCTCTTGCCGCCCGACTGCGTCCGGCATCGCTGCAGGATTACGTAGGGCAGAAGCATCTGCTTGGAAAAGGGAAGATACTGTATAACCTGATAGAAAAGGATATGGTTTCCTCCATGATCTTCTGGGGACCGCCGGGTGTTGGAAAAACGACGCTTGCCAGAATCATCGCCAGGCAGACACAGGCACATTTTATCAATTTCAGTGCCGTCACAAGCGGAATCCGTGAAATTAAGGCCGTGATGAAGGAAGCGGAGGACGCGCGTCTGTATGGCAGAAAGACGATTGTATTTGTTGATGAAATACATCGTTTCAATAAAGCCCAGCAGGATGCCTTTTTGCCGTATGTGGAAAAGGGCAGTATTATTTTGATTGGCGCAACAACGGAAAATCCGTCGTTTGAAGTCAATGCCGCGCTTCTTTCTCGCTGCAAGGTGTTTGTGCTGAAGGCACTGGAGGTTTCGGATCTGGTGGAGCTGCTAAAGCATGCTCTGCAGGATGAACGCGGCTTTGGCTCACAGCATGTTCTCATCACAGAGGAGCAGCTGCATATGCTTGCCGTGTTTGCCAACGGAGATGCCAGAACAGCGCTGAATACGCTGGAGATGGTGGTTTTAAACGGAGAAAGCTCAGAAGCGGGAATCGTCATCACAAAAGAGGTGCTGGAGCAATGTACCTCCCAGAAGTCGCTGCTGTATGACAGACAGGGAGAGGAGCACTACAATCTGATCAGTGCCCTGCATAAATCCATGCGCAACTCTGACGTGGATGCAGCTATTTACTGGCTTGCGAGAATGCTGGAGGCGGGGGAGGACCCGTTGTACGTGGCAAGGCGTCTGGTTCGTTTTGCGAGTGAGGATATCGGGATGGCGGACAGCCGTGCCTTGGAAATCTGCGTTGCGGCTTATCAGGCATGCCATTTTCTCGATATGCCGGAGTGTAATGTACATTTGACACATGCGGTTACCTATCTTTCTCTTTCTCCGAAATCCAATGCCCTGTATATGGCATACGGCGCAGCGAAGGAGGATGCTGTGCATATGCTGAGTGAACCGGTTCCCCTGCAAATACGAAATGCACCGACATCCCTCATGAAGGACCTGCATTATGGAGAAGGCTATCAGTATGCTCATGATACGCAGGAAAAGCTGACAAACATGGAATGTATGCCGGAATCCCTGAAGGGAAGGGAATACTATCACCCAACGATACAGGGAAGTGAAGCAAGGGTAAGCAAGCGATTGCAGGATATCAAGGAATGGAAACGGAAGCATCAAAATAAATAGAGAGCCGGTGTTTTAAGAAGACTTTCCTGCGAGTGATGAAACGCTGGGATATTGGCAGAACACGGATAGGCGCAGATTTCAGGATGCAGGCATTTGGCAGCACTTGTGCATGATCAATGCCTCTTTCCGTAAGGAAGAAAGGCCGCATAAGAAAGCCATGAAAGCATCCGGGCGGCTGTACGCAGACAGTCTGTATGATACAGATGCTCATGGAGCTGCGTTTGCGTATTTCCTGAATTAGGCAGCTAGAAAAAAAGGTAATCCAGCCTTGATACAACAGGTTCGGATTGCCTTTTATATGTTTTCATCAGCGGTAAAGGTGCCATGCATACCGCCGTTTTCTGTTTCTTATTTTACAGTTTTTATGACATACTTATCGAACAGCTCACGATTTCGCTCATCGGCACCGTCCATATTGCTGGAGGCGAACACCGGAGCCTCCATGCCATGCTCCTTCAGCAGCTCGACAAATCTTCCCATCACACACTGTGCAAGGAAGCATCCGGTCAGGGTACTGACAGGTCCCATACTGGTTGCATCATCGATTGGTGTTGTCGCATCCCCATACGGAGCATGATTGTCCAGAATCACATCCGCTAGCTCAAACAGACGCAGTCCGCTTTCATGACGGGAAGCGATGGTTTTGCTATGCGATAAGGAGGTGATCACGATAATACGGGCACCCTTTTCCCTTGCTCTCATCGTGTATTCGATCACCAGTGGATTTCTTCCGGAATTACTGGTGACAAGCAGAACATCTCCCGCTTCTATCGTGTAAATTGCATCCAGTACATCCGCATAGGAAGCTGTACGCTCCAGTGTGGTACTCTTTGTCGGGTGGGTTGCCAGCGTCATTTCGATTTCATTGATCGGATAAACCTTTGCATACCCTCCGGCTCTGGCATAGATATCCTGCCCGATCATATGCGAGTGCCCGCTGCCGAAGGTGTAAATGGTATGATGTTCCTTCTCCGCTTCAAACAATAGACGTGCTGCCTGTTCCAGCGGCTCCCGCTCCTGTTTCATTACCGCGAAACGCTGTTCCACTTCTTTGAAATACGTATCAATAAATGCCATAATCAATCCTCACTTTCTTCTGATTTCAGTATACCATGATTATATGTAAAATCTATAATTGGATATAAAGTTATAACATTTTATACAAAATATGTAATTCAACCGTTGTTTTCGCACAAAACACTTTTAATTATTCTATTCTGCTAAAATAGGAAAATTTTTCCATTATAATAATTACAAAAACTGGAGTGGACGGAATGAAAAAAGTAACGGAAATCAATTTAAGAGTGGGAGATGCTATACGAAAAGGGCTTCAACGAAAGGGAATGACGCAAAAGGAGCTTGCTGCACTGGTTGGTTCCACGCAGCGCTCGATTTCTTCATATATCAATGGGAATGCACAGCCCCCGCTTGATATTCTGTCTTTGATTTGCCGCATACTGGAAATCAATATGAATCAGATTCTGCAAATACCGGATTTCAATTTTCCCGGCCGTATGCTGCATGATCCGTTGGAGCTGGAATTCATGAAGATTTTTGATCAGGTGCCGGAGGAACGGCGGATGACCTTTACAAAGCTGATGAAAAGTATACTCAGCTTTCATCTGGAATAGGAAGTAAAATTGCAACTGTTACATAACATGGAAAATAAGACAATTCTTTTGGTAAATGACAAATACAGAAAGATGGAAAATTTTTATTTTTATGATAAAATGCCGTATTTATCGGTGTTTTTTTATATTTTGCGCAGAATTCGTATGGAAGAAAACATTTTCATTATATATACTATAGAAGTAAAAGGGAGAGAGAGGAGGAATATGGAAGAAAAACATACCTGTGTACTGAATCATGATGAGTATGAGCTGCTGAACTTTTATCGAAAGCTCAGCGAGGAGCGCAAGCAGAAATTTTTCGATCTTGTGCAGACACTGGATATGCTGCTAAACCAGCAGGAGGATACGACTGCGATCGCAGAGTAAATCACAGGTGTTGAAGTCATGGTTCTGTGAGCGCAATCCTTTTCATAAGAGAATGGGGAAGATGTGCGTTTGTTATACCGTGCATTGCTATCCTTACGGCGCAGGATACAGCACGGGGCATCAGCTGCAACATAAATCCTGCAGGATCAATCCATTGGTGTTGCAGTGGCTGAGCATGCATACTGTTTTGAAACCGGATGAGGACCGCAGGGTCCTTTTCTGTTTCTAGGCACCGACTGGCTTTCAGGGCACTGGATGAAAAAGCTGTCCGCCATAACTGACCGTGGTGTGGGGATCATTCCATTTCTGATGCTGAAGCGTTCCACGCAGGGTCCTATGTGATTTGTCGATGTTGATACAACTGTTTCTTACATAATTATTTCATGAAAATATTTCAGAAAATGATTGACTTTTTCATCCCTGGATTGTACTATAGTAATATATGAAATGCGCTGACGGGAAATAGTATGGATATGGACATGACAGAGAGTCTTCGGCTGGTGGAAGAAGATATGCGAAGTATGCGGAACACATCCCCGAGCAGCAGAGGTGAAATTCAGTAGCTTCTGCCGGAATCCTGCATCCGTTACCGTGCTAGAGTATGCTGGTACTCGAAGAGATTGATATCGTGAGGTATCAATAAAATAAGGTGGAATCACGTAAGGTAACTTTCGTCCTTTGGATGGAAGCTTTTTTTGTATAAGCGTATAAGGGAGGATATGAAGCTATGAAAAGATTTGCTATACCGGAAGGAACTCGGGATCTGATTCTGGGAGAATGTACTGCGAAGAAACGATTGCAGGGTGCAATCGAACAGGTGTTTGACAGCTATGGCTATAAGGAAATCGTAACACCGAGCATTGAATTTTATCAGACCTATCAGACCGGCTTTGAACAGGTTCAGGAGGAAGCGATGTACAAGTTTTTTGACCATAACGGAAGCATCCTGACACTGCGCATGGATATGACGGTGCCGATCGCCCGTGTTGCGGCAACTAAGTTCAAGGATCAAAAGCCGCCGCTTCGTTTTCGTTACTGTGCCAATGTATACAAGGTCAAGGAGTCCTTTGCCGGAAAGCGCAATGAGGTGACAGATTGCGGGATCGAGCTGCTGGGGCTGAACGAAAAGCAGAGCGATCTGGAAATTCTGGTGTGTGCACTGGAGGTTATGGAGTGTATGCAGCAGCAGGCGTATACGCTGGAAATCGGCAATGTGAATTTCTTTCACACAGCAGGAAAGCTTCTGGGGCTTTCTGCGGAAGAAACAGAGCTTCTGGCGGATTTGATCGATCGCAAGAGTCTGAGCGAACTGAAGGAATATCTGCATACCCTGCCACTGAAGGATGAGGACAGAGAATTCTTCCTGCAGCTGCCGTGGCTGTGTGGAGATGCAGGGATGCTCAAGGAGGCATTGAACTGCTGTTTCGATGACAGACTGCGCAGTATTGTGGAAAGTCTTCAGGAATTGTATGCACAGATAAAGGCGCTCGGCTATGAAAACCGCATTACCTTTGATTTGGGAAAGCTGCCGCATCTGAACTATTACAGTGGCATTCTTTTTGAAGGCTTTGTACCGGGAATCGGTACCAGTGTGCTGAGTGGCGGACGCTATGATTCTCTGCTGGAGAAATTCGGAGAGCCATTGCCGGCGATCGGCTTCTCTGTAAAGCTGGATGCCGTGCTGCCGGTTCTGGATTTAAAGCAGAAGGAGGCAACCCTCACGCTGTGCTATCCGTATGCGCGAAAGGTGGAGGCACTGCGTAAGGCAAAGGAATTAAGAAAAACCGCACGGGTGGAGCTGCTGTGCGGGGAATATGATGATATTATCGTGAAAGGGGAGAAGGACGCATGAGTATATCCATAGCATTGACGAAGGGGCGTCTGGAAAAGGCCACAGTGAAGCTGCTGGAGGAGCGCGGGTATGGCATTGAATCATTAAAGGATAAGGGAAGGGCACTGGTGTTTCAGGATACCAAAAAGGATATTCGCTACTTCCTTGTGAAATCCAATGACTGCATCACCTATGTACAGCACGGCGTTGCGGATATTGGTGTTGTGGGAAAGGATACGCTTTTGGAGGGTGGCAAGGATTATTATGAAATGCTGGATTTAGGCATTGGAAAATGTAAATTCATCGTTGCCGGTCTGCGGGAACACAATCTGTTTGACAAGGTGGGACATGTGAAAATAGGAACGAAGTATCCCAATATCGCAAAGCAGTATTTCCTGGAAAAGGGCAAGGATGTGGAGTGTATCAAAATAGACGGCTCTGTGGAGCTGGCACCGATTCTGGGCTTGTGTGATGGAATCGTGGATATCATGGAAACGGGGACGACGCTGAAGGAAAACGGTCTGGTTGTCTTTGACACCGTCTGCGAAATCAGCGCAAGGGTGATTGTAAATAAAGCGAGCTTTAAGCTGAAAAGAGCGGAGATTCTAGCAATCTTAGAGGATATGAAGAAAGGACTGGAAGCATGCTGAAACGAATGCGAGCATCGGATACAGGGAACCTGCAGACGTATCTGGAAAGCAGAACAGAGGAGATTGACAGTGATATCATTGTCAGGGTCAGTGCCATCCTGCAGGATGTGAAAACACGCAGGGATGATGCTGTCAGGGAATATACACAGCAGTTTGACGGAATTTTATTGGACAGTATGCGTGTGGAGCCTTCCGATATAGAAGCGGCGGCTGCCAAGGCGGATCCCTTCTTTGTGGAAAGTATGAAGAAGGCGAAAGCAAATATCGAGTATTATCACAATGCACAGAAGCAAAACGGTTATCTTTTGCAGAAGGAGCTGGGCATCTATCTGGGACAGCGCGTACTTCCACTGGACAGCGTAGGTATTTATGTGCCGGGTGGCAGAGCACAGTATCCAAGCAGTGTGCTGATGAATGCGATTCCTGCCCGTATCGCAGGTGTAAAGCGCATTGTCATGATTACGCCTCCGGCGAAGGATGGCAGTCTGCATCCCAATATTGCGGCGGCAGCACAGATTGCCGGCGTGGATGAAATCTATAAGGTCGGCGGTGCTCAGGGAATTGCGGCGTTAGCCTATGGTACCCAAAGCATTGCGCCTGTGGATAAAATTGTCGGACCGGGAAATGTATACGTTGCGGCAGCGAAGAAGCTTGTATTCGGGAAAGTGGATATTGACATGATTGCCGGACCGAGTGAAATTCTGGTGATTGCGGATGCGGATGCTCCTGCGAAAAGCGTTGCGGCGGATCTGCTGTCACAGGCAGAGCATGATCCGATGGCGAGTGCCATTCTGGTGACAACCAGTGAACAGCTTGTGGATGCTGTGGAGCTGGAGCTGCGCAAGCAGAGTGCTCTTCTGCCGAAACAGGAAATTGTGGAACAGTCGCTGCAGGCCTATGGAACAGCCATTTTATGTGAGAGCATGGAGGAATGTCTGGATGTATCCAATGCGGTTGCGCCGGAGCATCTGGAGTTGATGGTGAAGCAGCCGATGGACTATCTGGGAAAGGTACGCCATGCGGGCAGTGTGTTCCTTGGCTATCACACCTGTGAAAGTATCGGAGATTATTTCGGCGGCTGCAATCACGTACTGCCGACAAGCGGGACAGCGCGTTTCTCCAGTGCACTTGGAGTGGACAGCTTTATCAAAAAAAGCAGCTATCTGCACTATAGCGAGGAAGCTTTACAGACCTATGGCGACCATATTATAGAAATGGCGGAGCAGGAAGAGCTGCAGGCTCATGCCAATGCTGTGAAAGTGAGGCTGAAATCATGAAAAATATCGAAAGCTATGCGGCGCGGACAAACGGGAGTGTCATGCTGAATGCAAACGAGTGCTATAAAAATATCAGTGGGGAAATCGTAAAGGAGCTGCAGGAGGCAATCGCGGAGCTGGAGTTTAACCGCTATCCGGATGAATCCAGCAGGGAGCTGATACAGGCATATGCGAATGTGAAAAAATTAGATGCCGGGTATCTGATCGCCGGGAATGGCAGCGATGAAATGCTGGGGCTCATGATTGGCTATTTCCTGGGAAAAGGTAAGAAATTACTGACCCTGTCTCCGGACTTCTCCATGTATGATTATTATGCATCCATGCATGAGAGTGAGGTTGTGAAATTTCCATGTGAGCAGGATGGTTCCTTCAGCATTGCGGATTTTATAGAATTTGGGCGGGAGCATCATGCGGATATGGTGCTGTTCTCCAATCCGAACAATCCAACCGGGCATTTTGTAAGCAATGCCCAGCTGTGTAAAATTGTGGAGGCCTTTCCTCGTATTCCGGTGATCATAGATGAGGCATATGGGGAGTTCGCAAAGGAAAGCATGCTGGCATATCTGGATACCTACCATAACCTGTATGTGACCAGAACCCTATCTAAGGCGTATGGGTTTGCCGGTGCGCGACTGGGCTTTCTAATCAGCTGTCCATCCAATATTGCGAAATTGAAACCGGTGCTGGTACCTTATAATATCAGCTCTTTAACACAAAGGGCCGGTGTGATCGTATTGCGTCATGCGGCGGAATATGAGCTGCTGGTGGAGGAAATACAGCTGGAGCGGGATATGCTGTATCACAAGCTGAAGCAGTTAAAAAACGTTACCTTCTATCCGAGTCAGGCGAATTATCTGTATGGAAGAAGCAGCTATAAGCAGGAGCTGTTGAAGGCGATGGAAAAGGAAGGCATTGTTATTCGCAACTACGAAGGAAAGGACAGCTTCCGCATTACGGTTGGTTCCCCTGCGGAAAATGCCATTGTATTATCCGTATTACAGGAATTTGACAGAAAGGCGGTTGCGGTATGAAACAAGAAACGAAGGAAACAGGCTTTGCGCCAAGAATGGCAGGCCTGAGCCGGGATACCAAAGAAACAAGCATCAGCTGCACGATGCATCTGGATGGTACGGGAGTCAGTGAGATTCACACAGGCATCGGCTTCTTCGATCACATGCTGACGCTGTTTTCCTTCCATTCCGGTATCGACCTTACGCTGCATGCAAACGGCGATTTACAGGTGTGTGATCATCACACGGTAGAGGATTGCGGTATCGCGATGGGAGCCTGCCTGAAGGAAGCCCTGCAGGATAAAAGAGGAATCGAACGCTATGGCAGTATGCTGCTGCCGATGGATGAAACACTGGCACAGGTTGTACTGGATATCAGCGGACGCAGCTTTCTGGTGTATAACTGTGAGCTGAAGCGGGATACGATCGGTACGTTTTCCTGTGAAATGGTGGAGGAGTTTCTTCGTGCCTTTGCCTTTCAGGCAGGCATCACACTGCATGTGAATGTAGTGTATGGAACCAATGATCATCACAAGGTGGAAGCGATTTTCAAAGCGCTGGGCCGTGCCTTAAAAACGGCAATCCGTGTGAGTGGCGATACGCTGCCGAGTACAAAGGGGAAGCTGTAATATGATTGCGATACTTGATTATGGAATGGGAAATCTGCACAGTGTGGAAAATGCCTTACAGCATATCGGCTGTACCTGCTGTGTGACGGATAAAAAGGAAGACCTACAGCGTGCGGATCAGCTGATTCTGCCGGGTGTGGGAGCGTTTGCGGACTGTATGAAGCACTTGCAGGAGCGTGATTTGATTACGGCTTTAAAGGAAGAGGTTCAGGGAAAGAAAAAACCGCTGCTTGGTATCTGTCTGGGCATGCAGGCGCTGTTTGAAGACAGCGAGGAAAACGGCTATACCAAGGGACTCGGCTTTTTGAAGGGCAACATCGTGAAAATGAGTGATGCTGCGGAAAGCAGGGTACGCATTCCGCATATCGGCTGGAATCTGCTGGAACAGTGTCAGAAATCCAGTGTATTTGAGCGGCTGAGCGAGCGTCCGTTCGTCTATTATGTACATTCCTATTATGCACAGAATTATGCACAGGAGGATCTGCTGGCAGACAGTGGCTATGGCGGTATGCGGATTCCCGGGCTTGTACGCAGAGACAATGTGGCTGGTGCCCAGTTTCATCCTGAAAAAAGCGGAGAAGACGGACTGCAGATTCTGCGGTGGTTTAAGGAGGAGTTTGTATGATCATTTTACCTGCAATTGATATACTGGATCAGCAGCCAGTGCGGCTGTATCAGGGAGATTATGAACAAAAGGAATGTGTTGGTGACAGTATCGGGGATATCGCCAAAGCATTTGAACAGCAGGGGGCCCGGTATGTGCATATGGTTGATCTCAACGGGGCGAAGGAAGGAAAGAAAATCAACCAGGACATCATCGTGAAAACTGCACAGAGTCTGCAGATTCCGGTTGAGGTTGGCGGCGGCATCCGCAGTATGGAGGACGTTCGATTTTATCTGGAGCATGGCATTGCGCGTGTTATTCTGGGAACGGCAGCCATAGAGAATCCGGAGTTTTTGCGGGAAGCACTCGCACAATATAAAGAGAAAATCGCCGTCGGCATCGATTGCAAGAACGGCATGGTTTGCGGTCATGGCTGGCTGCAGGAAAGTGAGCTGCAGTATATCGACTTTGCAATTCAGATGGAGGCCATGGGGGTAAAGACGATTATTGTGACCGATATCTCCAGGGACGGCACCATGACAGGACCGAATACAGGGATGCTGGCGGAGTTAAAGAAAACGGTTTCGATCGATATTATAGCTTCTGGGGGTATTCGTGACATCACGCATATCGAGGCATTGAAACAGCTGGATATTTACGGTGCAATCACAGGAAAGGCGATGTATGCCGAAACATTGTCCCTGTCCCAGGCCATCGCACTGTGCGGGGAAGCCTGATGCACACGAAGCGAATCATCCCGTGTCTGGATGTAAAGGACGGCAAGGTCGTCAAGGGAATCAATTTTGTCGGATTGAAGGAGGTCGGTGATCCGGTCGATCTGGCAAGAGCCTATTATGAGCAGGGGGCGGACGAGCTGGTATTTCTGGATATCACAGCGACGCATGAACAGCGGGATACCATGGTTCAGGTTGTCGAGCGCGTAGCCAGAGAAATCTTCATTCCGTTTACCGTAGGCGGCGGCATCCGCAGTGTGGAGGATATACGAAACATGCTGCTGGCAGGAGCTGACAAGGTTTCGCTGAACTCTGCGGCTGTCCGCAATAAGGAGCTGATCCGCGAGGGGGCAGCGATGTTTGGAAATCAGTGCATTGTGCTTGCCGTGGATGGAAAGCGCCGCGAGGATGGCAGCGGCTGGAATGTATACGTTGCCGGCGGTCGTGAGGATACCGGTCTGGACCTGCTGGAATGGGTACAGGAGGGTGTTCGTCTGGGGGCAGGGGAAATTCTGCTGACCAGTATGGATGCGGATGGAACCAAGCAGGGCTTTGATATCGAGCTGTGCAAGGCGGTGCATGAGCTGGTGGATGTTCCGGTGATCGCCTCGGGCGGCTGTGGGACGCTGGAGCATTTCGCACAGGTGTTTGAAGAGGATGCCAGTGATGCGGCTCTGGCGGCAAGCATGTTTCACTATAAGGAAGTAACGATTCCCGAGGTGAAGGCATATGTAAAAGAGAAAGGAATTGCAGTGCGGCTATGATACAGGTGAATTTTGATAAAGGAAACGGACTTGTTCCGGTCATTGTCCAGGATGTGCATAGCAGAGCTGTCCTCATGCTGGCGTATATGAATGAAGAAAGTCTGCGCATGACGATGGATACCGGGCGTGCAACCTATTACAGCCGCAGCCGTCAGGAATTATGGATCAAAGGAGAAACAAGCGGGCATTACCAGTATGTGAAGGATATCCGCATTGATTGTGATGAGGATACGATTCTCCTTCTGGTGGAGCAGGTGGGAGCAGCCTGCCATACCGGACATACCAGCTGTTTTTACCGGAATATGGAGGGAGAAGAGTTATGAAGGAACTGGATGCATTATATGAAACCATAAAGGATCGCAAGGAAAACAAGGAGGAAGGAAGCTATACCACCTATTTGTTTGAAAAGGGTCTGGAGAAGATTCTGAAAAAGGTCGGGGAGGAGTGTACCGAGGTGGTGATTGCCTCTTTGACGCAAACGAAGGAAGATCAGATTAATGAAATAGGAGATCTGCTGTATCATCTTACCGTATTGATGGTGGAGAAGGGAATTTCCATGGACGATGTCAATGCGGAGCTGGAACGCCGTGCTCAGAAAACGCATAACCTGAAGGCGGAGCGAAAGCCGATCGAACATTTGTAAGCCGAGCAGTCGGCTTTTCTTTTCCTTTGGTTCTTAACACAGAAAGCTGTTATATATGGTATGGTGCAGGGACAATATATGTCTCATAGCGGATGTGAAAGAACGGATGCCAAAAATGATGAACGGTATTAAGGAAGTTCTTCTGGTATACTATGTACGAGGTGATTCATATGAGGACTAATCAGGAGATTATACAATCTGTACTGCGCTATATCGAGGAGCATTTGAATGAACCGCTGACGCTGGATACGGTTGCTGCTTATACGGGCTATTCCCCCTACCATCTGCATAAAATGTTTACGGCAATATGCGGTATGCCGCTGCATGCCTATGTGCGGCGCAGACAGGTATCCAAAGGGGCATTGCTTCTTGTACAAAGCGATTTAAGTATTGCGGAAATCGCCTCCGCCTGCGGCTATCTCTCCCAGCGGGCATTTCATAAGGCGTTTTTGCAGCTGTATCGCACAACTCCGAATGCCTTTCGGAAAAAGAAGAATGCCTATGTGCTGCAGGAACCGCTGCAGCTTCATCAGAAGCCGGATATAAACCATATGCATATGGATATGGAAATACAGCACTGGACAGAGATACAGCTGGAGGGCTATGGTGCAGATACCAGACAGGGCTTTCATGTGATTGGTAAATGTCATCGTAAATGCAACCGGTATCTGAAAGCATATCCGCAAAAGGAACCGGTAGTGTATGGTATCCATGATTATACGGATGCCGATATGGATGCCGGACAGCCCTGCTTTCAATATTTTGCAGGTATAGCAGTCGAGCAGGTGCACAGACAGAAGCTGAAGCATATCATCCTGCCGGCAGGAGCCTATCTTGTGTTTTCCTTTTGCGCAGATCCAAAGACCTCTATGGAGCCGTTTGCACAGGATATTTATCATAACTGGCTGCCCAAAAGTGCATACCGGCTTCGAGCGGACTGCTGTATGGATATTGTGAAATACAAAGAGGAAAATGCACAGGGGATAGCCGGAATTGAATATTGTATTCCGATAATGAAATAAATAAAGAGAAATGAAAACGCTGTCTAGACACTGCTGTCACAGAGCGTTTTTTTTATACCTTCAGCTGTAAATAAGTGGGATAACATCGTGTTATGTAGATATAAATATTTATAATTTCATTTTTTGGAAAAGGTATCGTATACTGACATAGCTGCCTTGCATGTCATGCTGTAAGGCGCATATTCAGAAAATGAGAAAAGGAGAATCGTATGATTTTTATAAAAGAAAAGGGGAAGGGACTGCTGGTATGCTTTGGTATTGCCGCTGCTGCCCTTCTGCTGGGACAATGGATTCCCATTATCGGAGGGCCGGTATTTGCCATCCTCATCGGGATGCTGCTGGCTTTTCGCATAAAGGAAGTGAAAAGTCTACAGGCCGGCATCACCTTCACATCAAAGAAAATTTTACAGTATGCAGTCATTTTACTGGGGTTTGGCTTAAATCTGTCCGTTATTGCTAAAACAGGACAGCAGTCGCTCCCAATCATTCTGGCAACCATCACGACATCCCTCGTCATTGCTTACGGTTTGAAGCGTCGACTTCATATGCCGGCAAATATCTCCACTTTGGTGGGAGTCGGCTCATCCATCTGCGGAGGCTCCGCGATTGCAGCGACTGCCCCGGTCATTGCGGCGGATGACGAAGAGGTGGCACAGGCCATTTCTGTGATATTTCTATTTAATATTCTGGCAGCCGTTCTGTTTCCATGGCTGGGAACACTGCTGCATTTTCATGGCAGTGAGGGCTTCGGCGTGTTTGCGGGCACCGCTGTGAACGACACCTCCTCCGTAACAGCAACCGCAGCAACCTGGGACAGCATGTTTCATTTAGGCTCTGCCACACTGGATAAGGCGGTTACTGTCAAGCTGACGCGTACCCTTGCCATTATACCGATTACGCTGTTTCTGGGTGTTCAAAGAATGCGAAAAGAGGAGCAGGAGGAGAAAAGGGAGGGGAAAAAGCTTGCATGGAAACAGATCTTTCCGGTATTTATTCTTTACTTCCTTATGGCCTCCGTCATAACGACCGTCTCTACGAATGTATTGCATATCCCCGGATATCTTCCTGCCCTTAAAGGAGCTGAGCAAGTTCTTTATCATTATGGCGATGGGGGCAGTCGGTCTGCATACCGATATTGTAAAGCTGGTAAAAAACGGTGGTAGGCCTATCTTTATGGGGTTCTGCTGCTGGGTCGGTATCACGCTGATATCCCTGCTCATGCAGAGGCTGCTGGGCATCTGGTGAGGAATTACAATAGCGTAAACAGCTTTTCTCATGTGCCTTTACGGACAGGCTTGTACATTTGAAAAGGCATGAAATTCATGTTCTTGCGGATAATTATGGAAAAATATGATATGATAAGAACAGCTATATGAGGAGGCCGTTGTATGAATTTGAAAATTGAAAACTGGAAGCTTTTGATTCTTTCCATTTTTTATATGATATTTTCCATTTTATCCTATACGATTGAAAAGGAGAAATTCTTGAATTTCTTCCAGATTGCAGGGATTGTGATCATTTTGGTAGGCTTGTTTCAGATTCTTGTATATTTCTTTAAAAAAGAATATATGAAGCCGAATGAATTCAGCTTTTCCTTTGGGGTATTATACTGCATAGCAGGACTGATCGTTGCCACTAAGCCATATCTGATTGTAGATAATTATCCTATCGTTATTTCCGCTCTGGTGGTTTTGGATGCGACACTGCGTCTGCAGTATTCCATGAATCTGTTTCGCCTGGAGGATGCACAATGGAAGATTCATCTGGCTCTTGCCGTAGTCCCGCTGCTTATGGGAATGGTGCTGATACTGGTATCCTTCGAGGAAAAGACACTGCATAATCTATTCAGCTTTCTGCTGATTCTGGATGCCATTGCGAATTTCTATACAATTTTGTATTATCGCGGTGTTGCCAGACGCTATGGCCGTCACAGTGAACAGATTCTGGATATTTCCAATCAGGAAGCCACTGCACATGAAGTGATCGACGGAAAAGATAATATGGTATGATAAAAAGCGGTGGAAGCATCGCTTTTTTCAATTCGGACAAAGGAAAGCAGAGATTGACGAAAGAGGGCTGCTTCCGCTGTATGATTGCCGAAGCGTATTAGGGTACGGAGGTACCTGCGGATATGCATGTCCTGACGATACCGGAGGTTACCTGGGTAAAGTTCATGGTGCACTGCAGGCCGTAAATACAAAGCTTTTCTCAGCATGGCTGCAGGAAAATCAGGGATATGATATCGCGGCGAACATGTACATTGTGTGGTATACACCGGATGAGGATGAGGTTATGCTGATAATGGAAGTGAGGTATGGATTCCTGTGAAAAGGTTGACTGAGAAGGGATAGGAGACTGATTCTATCTGCATATCGTATGAAATAAAAGAAGCCTGCAGGGTACATCCTGCAGGTCGTTTTTATGGATGAAAGAAATGTAATGGGAGAAGTAAGGAGTACGAAAAAAATCAGCGCTTTACAGGCTCTCCCTGAATTACATAAAGGCAGCGTATTTTTCAATCGGTTATAAACGCAAATAATCCAGTCTAAGCAGGGCTTTTCCATTTGGCAGGGGGTATATCATGCGTTTCGACAGAGAATACTCAATAGACAGCATACTGTGCGTGAGCTCCACTTTCTGCAGCTGTTCATGGATGGTGTTTCATACGGCAAAGGAATGCAGATACAGGGAGTCGGATACAAAGCCTTCATCCGTATCCTGCATATGTGCTTCATATGTCTGTAGTTCGATATCGGTCCATGGATTGTTCATAGGTTATCTCCTCGTTTTGTATATTGTAACGTACATGGTGCGGAAATACAAAAAAAACAGAACGTGATGTTCTGTTAGTGAAACATATCCTTTTTCTTGAAGATAAGAGTTGCGATGATACAGCACACAGCTGCAATGACTGTCGGGAACCACCATTCCGGATAAGGCAATCCGCTGACATTCATGCCATAGAAACTGAAAATGATATTCGGGATTGCCATGACGATGGTAATTACCGTCAAAATTTTCATCACGATGTTCAGATTGTTGGAAATGACGGAAGCAAAGGCATCCATTGTTCCGGAAAGGATGTTGGAGTAAATGTTACACATCTCTATCGCCTGATGAATCTCAATCAGTACATCCTCCAGAATATCCTGATCCTCTTCATACAGCTTGATCAGCTTTCCGCGCATGATTTTGTTTAAGGTAACCTCATCGGTTTTCAGTGAGGTGCTGAAATAGACCAGAGACTTTTCCAGACCCAGCATCTGAATCAGCTCCTTGTTTTTCATAGACTGGTGTAGCCTCTGTTCGGTACGGGAGGAAATCCGATCGATTTGGCGCAGATAAATCAGGAAACGCTGAGATATACGAAGCAGCAGCAACAATAGAAAACGGGTTTTCATATCGGTATTCATACCCTTGATTCTACCGTTTGCCATATCCTCGATGCTTAGATTCTCATACAGGGAAATCGTAATCACATAGCCCTTCATGATAACAACACCCAGTGGCAGCGTGGTATACAGCAGGGTATTTTCATCCAGATTGTCATCTTCCTCTGCACTCGGGTAATCGACAATCACCAGGGTCTGGTTTTCATCATCGTCATAATCGATATGGGAGCTTTCCTCTTCATCCAGTGAAGATTTGATAAACTCCGGCAGCACGCCGATTTTATTTGTCAGGAAATCAATATCTTCCTGTGTAGGCGCAACAGCGCTGATCCAGCAGCCTGGTTCCGGCTGTTCCAGTTTTTTTGTGACAGTTCCATATGTCTTGTAAAATTCCAACATAAAAAAGACCTCCTTCTTACAGGAGGGATGTAGATACGCCTCCTGTATTTTGATTTATACAACTTCGATATGGACTTTCGGGCTCAGGAGACATACAAACACCTTCTTTCTCAACTTAGCTATTATAACATAAAAATAGAATTGTGGGAGTGTGTGCGGGAAGGAAAAATCAGAAATTTGGCAGAAATATGGTACAATAGGGATAAATGAGGAGATGAATGGGATATGAAGGTTCGATTTTATGATTCTGTACAGGATGTAAAGCTGAGGTTTGCCGTGATTGCTGTGTGGTGCAGGAGTGGATGGCTGTTTGTACGCCACAGGGAACGTGATACATGGGAGCTGCCCGGGGGACATCGGGAAGCGGGGGAAAGCATTGATGCCTGTGCCCAAAGAGAGCTGCTTGAGGAAACGGGAATCGCAGATGCCCGTATGAAGCGTATCTGTGTGTATTCGGTTGAAGGCAAAACACGGGTGAATGAAACAGGTGAGGAAAGCTTCGGCATGCTGTATCAGGCAGAGGCTTCCTCCTTCAAAGAGCTGCCGCAGAGTGAAATTGCGGAGGTAAGGTGCATGACTGCGCTCCCAGAGGCCTTGACATATCCGGCAATTCAGCCGCTCCTTTTTCATATGGCTATAAAAAGCTGTCTTCGATATGAGCTTTTTGACGGCTGTAATCCCGATGACTCGCGTGCAGTATTAAAGCAGCTTCCGGAATGGTTTGGTCTACCGGATGCTTTGGAGGAATATGTACAGAAAAGCAGGGAGATGAAAACCGTCGGCTGTTATTTCAAGAATTACATGGTTGGCTTTCTGTCACTAAAAAAGACCAGTCCAAAGGCGATGGAGGTTTATGTTATGGGTATTCTTCCGCAGCTGCATCGTATGGGAATCGGTACGAGACTGATGCGGATGGCAGAACAGGAGGTAGAAAAAGCGGCAATGCAGTATCTGCAGGTGAAAACATTATCTCCTAAGGTGCAGGATCCCGATTATTTGAAAACCTACGCCTTTTATGAAAGAATGGGGTTCTGTCCGCTGGAGGTGCTGCCATTGTGGGATGAATGGAATCCGTGTCAGCTCATGGTGAAGTACATTGCGATGAAGCAGCAGCCTGCTTTGTGTAAGCCTTGAACTGCTACAGTAATTTGATTGGTAGTTGTACAGACACGCATTAAGGTAGTATATAAAAAGAATAGCGTATCATCCCTTCGTATGCATATCTATGTAATAAAAAAATAGACGAAACAAGAAATCGCCTATTTTTTGCAGCTTTGCGCAGGTACAAGCTTTTTTAATCCGTAATATGTTAATAATAAATCGATGCCTTCACTTCCTCTACCTTTTTCCTTCCCTCCAGCTTTTCAATGATGGCGAAGGCAAAATCAATCACAGCGGCTGCACTTCTTCCGGTGATGATTGTTCCATCAATTACCGCATACTGATCCACATACGTTCCGCCGAAATCCTCATTCATACTTGTAAAACAGGTGTATTTTCTACCCTTGAGATAACCCTGTTTTCCTAGAATGGTCGGTGCTGCGCAGATTGCACTCACCAGCTTTCCCTGATCCATAAAATCCTTTAAAATGGAAAGCACACGTTCATCGGCTTCCAGCTTCTGATAATGCGGACCGCCCGGCAGAAACAGCATATCATAGTCTGCCGTATTCACATCCTTAACATCTGCCAGATTGCTGATGGTAATATCAAAGCGTCCGGTTGCTGCTGTATGATCAATCGCATAGACATCAATCCTGATACCTGCTCTTCGAAGCAGTGCAATCGTACCGACAGCCTCCAGCTCTTCAAATCCATCCGTTACTATACACATAACATTCATAATGCAAGACCTCCTTAACGACACCATTATATCACCTTTTTCCTGCTCACTTCCCTGTATTTCATTCTTTTTATAGAGGTATAAGAATATAGTATAACAGGAGTGTGAGGTTATGGATAAACTGATGCTGATGAATGATCAACTCAATGCGGTTGTATGGGGGAAGTACATGATCTTTTTTTTATTGTTTACGGGCTTCTGGCTCATGCTGCGTACCAGATTCCTTCCCTTTACCCATGCACGGCTGATTCTGCGTAAAACATTGGGCTCACTGGGAAAAGGTGATAAGGGGGATGGGGTTACTCCCTTTCAGGCTGTAGCGACCGCACTGGCTGGAACACTGGGAGTCGGCAGTGTGGTGGGCGTTACCACGGCTTTGACGATGGGAGGGCCGGGTGCACTGCTGTGGATGTGCGTCAGTGCCATCTTCGGCATGATGACCAAATATGCAGAGGTTGTGCTTGCCATCCATTATCGTACGAGGGAACGGGATGGCACCTTTATCGGCGGACCGATGACAACACTGGAGAACGGCTGCCATATGGGCTTTCTCGGTATTTTGTTTGCCGTGCTTTGTATTTTTGCATCCTTTGGTATCGGGAATGTCACGCCGGCAAATACGATTGCACATACGATCACATCTTATATTTCCATACCTTCCTGGAGCATAGGGCTCATCATGGCGCTTTTTATTGCCTGGATCATATTCGGAAAGGGAAATCTTATCATGCGGTTTAATGAAATTACGATTCCTGTGATTTCCGTGCTTTATATTGCCGCGTGTCTGTATCTGATTGTACTGCATGCCGATGCACTGCCGCAGGCACTGCGGCTTGTATGGGATGATGCTATGCGTCCCATGGCCGGGGTTGGCGGTATCGGCGGCTTTGCCATCAGCCGGGCAATGCATTTTGGTATATCCAGAGGTGTATTTTCCAATGAAGCGGGGATGGGAAGCTCACCAATCTCCCATGCCTGCGTTTCTCATGCCAATGCAATCGAGCAGGGCTTCTGGGGGATATTTGAGGTGTTCTTTGATACGATTGTCGTCTGTACGATTACCGGTCTGATGATTTTGACCAGTGGACTGCTCGACAGCGGGATGGAGGGGGTGGCATTAACGGTTGCCTGCTTCACCTCCGGCTTCGGTCACCTCGGGGGTATCATATTTTCTTTTTCCATTGTCGCCTTTGCGATTCCCTCCATTCTCGGCTGGTATTATTATGCACGGGAGTGTTTACGGTATCTGTTTAAGGGAAAACTGATGCTGTATATCTATCAGGGGGTTTTTCTGGTACTGCTGGTTTTCGGAGCACAGCTGCAGCTGACATTCGTATGGGATGTTGCGGATACGCTGAACGGACTCATGGCGATACCCAACCTGATTTCTCTGGTAATTTTATGCCGAGTTGTGGTAAAATTAACGAAAGAGTATTTGGAAGAACATGGGAGTGATTAGATGAAGGTTGTAATTGCCTGTGATTCTTACAAGGGCTGTATGACTTCAAGAGAGGTTGCCGAACGTATGGAACTGGGGATTCGACAGGTGGATGATGCTGTTATCACAACATCCTATGTCATTGGTGACGGCGGGGAAGGGACAGTGGAGGCATTTCATGAAACCTGTCACGGAAGGAAACAGCCGGTAAGTACCACGGATGCTTATGGAAAGAAAATCATGAGTGAGTACACAATCATTGAGAATGGTGAAACAGCAGTGATTGAGGTAGCAAATATCATAGGATTGAATATGCATGAGCGGGATAAGCGCGCACCGTTTTTCGGCAGTAGCTACGGTGTAGGAACGGTTATGCTGGATGCGGCTGCACAGGGCTGCAGGAAAATTATCATCGGCCTGGGCGGAAGTGCAACCAATGACGGCGGAATGGGTCTTCTGCAGGCACTGGGGTGCCGGTTTTATGACAGCTGCCATAAATATCTTTCACCGCAGGCGATGAATCTGGAAAAGGTTCGCTATATTGATTTCAATCGGCTGAACAAGCTGGAGGGTATTGAACTGATTGCGGCCTGTGATGTGAAAAATCATCTGCTGGGAGAAAACGGGGCAACCTATGTATTCGGAAAACAGAAGGGTTTTTTCCCGAATCAGATTCGGAAAATCGATCTGGGAATGGAAAATTTCCGCAATCAGGTGCGGCGGTATCTGCATGTGGATATTGATTCCTTTGACGGCGGAGGAGCGGCAGGGGGCATCGGTGCTGTTTTAATCGGTATCCTGCATGCGAACATGATTTCCGGCATTGAACTGCTGCTATCCTTCAGTGACATGGAGGAGCAGGTGAAGGATTGTGATCTTGTGATTACAGGAGAAGGGCAAAGTGACCGTCAGACGATGTTTGGAAAGGTTCCGGTGGGAATCCTGAAGGTTGCCAACCGCCATCATAAGCCATGTATCTGTATCAGCGGTGCCTTGGGAATCGGATATCAGGAGCTTTATGATCTTGGATTTATCGGAATATACAGTATAGCGGATCGGGCAATGACCTTTCAGCAGGCATTGGATAATGCTCCGGATAAGCTGACAGCCACCACCTATGGGGTAATGAAAACGGTTATGTATTACATGAATCGCATCAACGGGAACAGAGGATGATCTGTTCTTTTTTTCACGGTCATATGGTTCTGCGGTTTTGTAAATCTATGGAGCGCTTCTTTCGTTTTTGAACCGGTATAGGATAAAGCATAGCGAACAGGCAGTGAATCTGGCGGTTGTGCGTCTGTAATGCATTGTGTCCGTTCGGCTTGCAGTCTTATGATTTTAAAAAGATTTTATTTTTCTATTTACAAAATGCGGATTCTCACATATAATACATATGAACAGATGTTCATATGTTAAAGGAAATGAGGAAATCAAATGATAAAGGAAGCTATGGAATGTGAAGTAACAGAGGTGCATACGGATACCGTTGCAAGATTAAAGGATACTCTGCTGAGTCAGGAGCAGTTTCAGAATCTGGGTACCCTGTTTAAGATGTTTTCGGATCCGACAAGACTGAAAATACTGAGTGCGCTGTTTCAGGAAGAACTATGTGTATGTGATTTGTCGGAGCTGCTGGAAATGACACACTCCGCAGTTTCCCATCAGCTGAGCGTTCTTCGGCAGAATCGCCTGATAAAGTACCGCAGAAGCGGGAAAAATATTTACTATTCTCTGGATGATGAACATATTCAGCTCATATTTGATGCAGGTTTATCCCATATTATGGAGGGATGATATGCTGTCGAAAAGGTTTTGTTTCAGGAAGGCACAGCCTATGACCTCTGGAATTCTGTATCCTTGCAGGATAGTGTCGCAGTTTCGCAGGCCAACCGGCTTTGGCGGACGCTGTGCAACGCGAGTAATGAATATTATGAATCGCGCACAGTATAACCGGGTTTTAAAGGAGCTGCCGCTGCAGGGACGTATTCTGGATATCGGCTTTGGAAACGGGAACATGCTGAAGCGAGTGTTGAAAAAGGGCTGCCGCAGTGTTTATGGGACGGAAATCAGTGAAAGCTGTATGACTGCGGTGGAATGGAAGCTGCTGCCAAGCCTGCAGCAGGGATATCTGAAGCTTGCTATGGGCAGTGCCGAATCCTTGCCATTTGCAGATGCCTGCATGGATACGGTATACAGCGTGAACACGATTTATTTCTGGGAATCACTGGACAAGGGGCTGTGTGAGATAGCACGTATACTCAAGCCGCAGGGTACGCTGCTTTTGGCCTTCTATGATAAGCGTTTTATGTCACGTCTTCCCTTACGTGAATACGGCTTTCAGCTATACGATCCAAAGGATGTGAAAGCGGCACTGAAGCATAACGGATATACGTCTATCGAGGTTCATGAAGTGAAAAAGGAAAAATCCTATTGTATTCGTGCAAAACGCGGGAATGTTTAGGAACGTGGAACATAAAGCTTTTGTACAATTTTATACAGAAGAGGCAATAACACAAGTAATTATAAGGTAAGGAGGCAGCATATGGAACGCATATATATACTGGATGAGCTTGATTGCGCTAACTGTGCAATGAAGATTGAAAAGCATGTAGGAAAAATTAAGGGTGTGAAGGAATGCTCGGTGGATTTTGTTAGTAAACGGATGTTTGTAGATATGGAGCATGAGGGGATTGAAGCTGTGCTCGAAGAAACGGTGCAGGCGATTGAACCGGATGTAATCCTGCGGCGTAAGGATGATAAAAAGGCAGCTTCTGGAGGGAAGCAGGAGGCAAGCGGGAAAGCTGGACATCCCGAGGTAAAGGAACACCATACTGCACAGAAAGACTGTATTTGCAAAAAAGCGCATAATCACGACCATGCAAACAGTGCCTGCGCACACACGGATGGACATGATCACCACGAATCCTGCAATGGTTCACATGCACATGAAAATGACGGACACCATCATCATGAAGGCTGTGGCTGCGGGCATGACCATGCTCATGAAGCACATGAGGATCGTGAAATTCAGGGAGCACTCAAGCTGTATGTGAAAAATCTCGATTGTGCCAACTGTGCAAATAAAATCGAAGCATATGTCCGCAAGATGGATAATATAAGGGATGCCAGCATGAACTTTTCACAGGGTGTTCTGTTTGTTGAGCTGCAGGATGCAAGCCGCAGCGAGGAAACCATCAAAGCGGTTATGGCGGTTATACCTACCCTGGAGGACGGTGTGACTGTTGAGCTGGAGAAATCTACAGAAGAGGAAAAGCCTTCCCGGATGTTTTCCTTCCAGGAAAATGCACGGCTGTATCTGGGAATCCTGCTGTTTGCGGCAGCTGTTGTATTGGAAGCACAGTCCTGGTCTGTCTGGCTGTTTCTGGCTGCTTATGTGATGGCAGGAGGTAAGGTGGTCTATATTGCACTGCGCAATATACTGAAGGGGGAGGTTTTTGATGAAAACTTCCTGATGAGTGTTGCGACCATCGGAGCACTGGCTATCGGCTCCTATGAGGAAGCAGTTGCTGTTATGATTTTTTACGAAATCGGGGAGATGTTTCAGTCCTATGCAGTGAATCGTTCCAGAAAATCGATTTCCTCGCTGATGAATATCCGTGCAGACTATGCCAATCTGTGGAAGGATGGAAAAGAGGTCAGAGTTTCACCGGAGGCGGTTGGCCTTCATGATCTGATTGTGATCAAGCCGGGTGAGCGGGTACCGCTGGATGGTGTGATCGTTGAAGGAACGAGCTCTCTTGATACCTCGGCTCTGACAGGAGAATCCCTTCCAAGAGATGTCGGTGTGCAGGATGAGGTACTTGCAGGCGTCGTCAATCTAAGCGGTGTGCTGAAGGTGGAGGTCAGCAAGGAGTATGGGGAATCTACCGTATCCCGTATTCTGGAGCTGGTGGAGAATGCGAGCAGTAAAAAAGCACCGATGGAAAAATTCATCACACGCTTTGCAAAGGTGTATACGCCAACGGTTGTCTTTCTGGCAATCGCACTGGTTGTGCTGCCGATGCTGTTTATACCGGATGCCGTCTTCGCCGACTGGCTGTATCGGGCATTGACCTTCCTTGTTGTGTCCTGTCCGTGCGCACTGGTTATCAGTGTTCCTCTGGGCATGTTTGCCGGAATCGGGGCAGCAAGCAAATCCGGCATACTGATTAAAGGCGGCAATTATCTGGAGGCATTGAAGGATATTGATACGGTTGTGTTTGATAAAACCGGAACTCTGACAAAGGGCGTATTTACAGTAACACAGATACATGCCATACAGCGCAGTGCGGATGAGCTGCTGGAAATGGCAGCCTATGCGGAAAATTATTCTACTCACCCGATTGCACTTTCCATTCGCAAGGCATATGCAAAGACGATCGATACGGAAAGACTGAGCCGATATGAAGAGGTTGCCGGGAACGGAATTCATGTACAGCTGGATCAGCATGAGCTGCTGGTGGGAAATTACAAGCTGATGCAGGCTAACGGTATCACCTATGAAGAAAATGATGCATTAGGAACAATCGTGCATATCGCCGTTGACGGCACATATGAGGGCTATATTGTTATTGATGATGAAATCAAGGAAACCAGTAAGGAAGCCATTGCTTCTTTGAAAAGCAGCGGTGTTAAGAAATGTGTTATGCTGAGCGGTGACCGCTATAAGGTGGGAGAGCATGTTGCGTCCGTTCTTGGATTGGATGAGGTTCACATGCAGCTGCTTCCTGCGGATAAGGTGGAGAAGGTCGAAGAGCTGCTGCAGCAGGAGAGTGAGCATGGCAAGCTGGCCTTTGTCGGTGATGGCATCAACGATGCGCCGGTACTTGCAAGAGCTGATATCGGTGTTGCGATGGGAGGCATTGGAAGTGATGCTGCAATCGAAGCTGCGGATGTCGTCTTGATGAAGGATGATCCTTCCGCATTAAGCACTGCAATCCGCATCGCAGGAAAAACCATGCAGATTTTATGGCAGAACATCGTATTCTCTCTGGGAATCAAGGTTGTAATCCTGATCTTAACAGCCTTTGGCATGGCAAATATGTGGATGGGGGTGTTTGCGGATGTCGGTGTGACACTGATCGCCATTCTGAATTCCATGCGCGCTTTAAAGATACGATAATCTAACTGTTTGTATTGCATAGAAGGAGAAGCTTTTGGAAACAGAAGCCTCTTTTCTTTTGCTGTGTTTCACAGATGCTTTTTTTCTGACAGGAAGAAAAGCGATGATCCATACATATGACAGTGAAAGGGGAAGACGCAGCGTTTCAATGTGTCTGATTGCTGTTGAATAATGTAAGGGAAATGGGTATAATAGGGAATATTCCGAAAGGATGAGGTGATATCATGAAAAAATTTATATTATCTGTTTGCTGTTGTATGCTTCTGGTTACCGGCTGCAGTAATAAGGTGCAGGAAAAGGGGAAGGTGCAACAGATTGGAATCGAGGATGCTTTTTCCAAAATGGATAAAAAAGAAACGTTTCTGCTTATGATTACAAGAGATAAATGCTATTATTGCCAGCTGATGCACAAGATGCTGGAGGATACGATTGAGGATCATCCGACGACCATCTATAATGTGAAAATGGATGACTCCACGACCGAGAATCTGTATGCGGATAATGACCTGTTGAAAACCAGACTGGAAAAGCCCGGGACAACACCGCATGTTTATTATATTAAGGATGGGGTGGTCAAGGATGACATCACCGGCTTTGATGAAGAAAATCCGCTGGAGTTCTGGGATTGGGTAAAGAAGCATAATATCGAGAATCTGAAATAGAAACAGGAGGATGGAAAAACGTATCTTTCTTGCTTTTGAATATCGTTGCATCCTGGGATAGAAGGGAATCAATTTCATCGTTTATTAATAATGAGGTTGATTCCTTTTTGTCTCAGTCATTACGGCTTTGCCTATTTTCAGATAGGAAGCAGACAGGGGGTATTCTCTTATGTTATGTGTCCTGCACAGATTTTATGACAGGAGAATGATATAAAATGAAAAAACTTATGAAAATCTTTTAAAAGGATTGATAATTTTTTTCATAACCGCTATAATAGTAAAGTGAGTAAGAAAGCTTTTCATGGAAGTTGAAGAAAGTGATGTGTTGATATGAAAACGTGGCAGGAGGTTTATGCAAACGCAAAAACTCTGTGCGCAAAATGCAGATGCTGTCCGGTATGCAATGGATTGGCATGTCGAGGCGAAACACCCGGTCCCGGAGGAAAGGGCAGCGGGAGTGCATTTGTAAGAAATGCTGAAATGCTGAAAAAGGTATTCATTACCATGGATACAATCAGTGACAATACGGAAATCGATACGACTTCCGAATTTTTTGGCCATAAGGTATCATTTCCGGTGTATGCGGCACCAATCAGCGGTATCCTGCAGAATTATGGTGCAGAGCTGGATGATATGAGCTATACCAGAGCGCTGGTGGATGGCTGCCGCCGTGCGGGTACGCTGGCATTTACCGGAGACGGTATGCATGATGAAATGTTCAAAGATCCGATGTCTGTGGTCGCACAGCATGAAGGCTTCGGTGTGCCGACGATTAAGCCGTGGAGCAGGGAACATATGGCCTGGCGGATCGAACTGGCGAAAGAAGGACATGCGCTGGCAATTGCCAGTGATATTGATGCCAGCGGTCTGACAAATTTGAGAACAAGCATTACACCAGTCGGATTTAAAAATGTTGAGGAGCTAAAGGAAATTACGCGAATCTGTGGAGATGTTCCTTTTATTCTGAAGGGGATACTCAGCGTGAAGGGAGCCCGCAAGGCACTGGAGGCAGGAGCATCCGGTATTATTGTAAGCAACCATGGCGGCCGTGTTCTGGATGACTGTCTGTCCGGTATCGAAGTGCTGGAGGACATCGTAAAGGTGGTAGACGGACGTATGAAGGTATTTGTGGATGGCGCGTTCCGTACAGGAAATGACGTTTTCAAAGCACTTGCACTGGGGGCTGACGGCGTATTGATCGGCCGACCGGTATCCCAGGCGGTTATTGGAGATGGCAGCGACGGCCTTGTGACCTATTTGGAAAAAATCAGACTGGAGTTAAAAGAAGCGATGGCAATGGCTGGTTGTAAGACGATTCAGGATATAACCAGAGATTGCGTCAGCGTAACATTCTAAAGGAGGAGATCATTATGAATTCTTTTGAGAACAATGCATTTTTCTGGCAGAAGCTGGATACTTTGTTTTTATCAAGCAAGCTCGTAATCGACAGACCCAGAAATACCTGTCATTACAAATACAGCAACCTGGTATATCCTGTGGATTACGGGTATCTGAATGATACCACAGGCTCTGATCAGGCACCGATTGATGTTTTCAGAGGCAGTGAGAAAAGCAATCTCGTACAATCCGTTGTAATCAGCGCAGATATATTGAAAAAAGACTGCGAGGTCAAGCTGCTGGTTGGCTGTACGGAGGAAGACGAAAATGATATTCTGGAATTTCTGAATCAGACAGAATTTCAGAAGGCTGTATTGATTCGTCGCGGAAATGAAGTTCCGGAATGGGCACAGAACGATTAGGCTGAAGTAATTCAGCTTTTTTTCATATTTATGGACAGAAACAAAGCTGTTTCGTGATACAAGGCATATGTAGAACGGATAGGTGCTATCCCCTGTAGGTGGAAAGAGCTTCCTGCCGTTTCCCGGTATTTTATGCAGGAGCTGTTGTTTTTTTGATTCTTACCATGCATGAATCCTTCTTTTTTTCCATACAGTAGAAAAGGAGGTCTTTTGCATGAAAAAATTATTGATTATAGGATTGCTGCTGTGCCTGATGAGCGGGTGCCAAAAGAATACGGGTACCTTTGCACAGGGGGATAAAAATCTTTCCAGCGTATTTGCGGATATCAATGAACAGATTGCGGACGGAGCCTTTTCAATTCCATTGTTAAAGGATAACGCGCTGAGTGAGCGGGAAGTGGAAACACGCTATCATTTGGATATGACGAAAATAGATGGCTGTATGGTGAAAACCGCTGCTGTGCAGGCTCAGCTTGGAGAAATCGCCTTGTTTAAGGTGAAGAAGGAGAATGAGGGAGAAGTGAAAAAGGCCATTGCGAGCCGTAAGGAAGATTTGAAAAAGCAATGGGGCGCCTATGTTCCGGAGGCGGCAGATTTGCTGTATCAGGCAAAAGAGGGCAGAATCGGACAGTATTATTACTTTGTTCTTGGTTCAGATAGTGAAAAGGTGGTAAACTATATGCAGAAGATGGATGCATAATGCATGTATTTATGGTATAGTAGAGCAGTTAATGAAGCAAGGCAGGTGAAGGTATGAAGTGGATCATGGATCTGTATCGGGAATTTACGTCGTTTGAGGGAAGTCTTTTTAAATACTCCCTATCCTTTTCTTTGCTGCTGGCACTTGCCCCCAGTCTGCTGCTGATTGCGATGCTGTTTCGCTTTGCATATCTGCCGATGGATATCATTATGAAGTTTCTGATCAGCTTTATGCCGGATATGAGTATGGATGGACTGGATCAGGTATTTCAGTTCTTCGCAAATCAGAACTACAACATCACCTCCTTTATTGTGACGATGTGCGTGTCCTTTTATCTGGCAAGCAGAAGCATTTTCTCCTTTCTGCTGATCAGTGCCTCCCATGAGAGTGTAGAGGTTCCCAAGTGGTCGATTCGCATTAAGTCCGTGGTGCTGTTTGTATCCCTTGTTCTGCTTCTGGTCTTATCCATATTCATAGCAACAAGGCTGAATGAGTTTCTGCCGATTGTGTCCGCAGTTATCATGCTGCTGTTGTTCACCATGATGTATCGGGCATTGAGCTTTCGGAAGCGGAACTGGTCATTCGGTATCATCGGAGCGATGTTCTCAACCATCTGCATCCTGGGGCTGGCTGCCTTATTTGTAACAATTGTCAGTCATTTTACATCCTATAAGGATGTTTACGGCCCTCTTGCATCTCTGGTCACCCTGCTGCTGGCCATCTATCTGATATCCTGCATCATTTATCTGGGGTTTTGTCTGAATCTGATTTGTGAGGAGGAGTATGGCAGAGAGGAAGCACTGCCGTTAAAAAATGAGAAGTTTTTTATTCTGTGCAGTGAGCTGACGAAGAGAATACGCAGCCGTTTTTAAAGAAGGAAGAGGAAGAATTATATGAAAGTAACTATAAAGAAAACAGGGATCAACGGGGAAGGAATCGGGTATATCGACCGCATGCCGGTATTTGTACCGCAGGCACTGATCGGTGAGGAAGTGGAAATCCGCATTGTGGATAAACAGAAGCGCTATGCGACAGCGGAGCTGCTGCGGGTGGTTAAAAGCAGTAAGAACCGTATCCGTCCGAAATGTTTTATTCAGAATACCTGCGGTGCCTGTCCACTGATGATTGCCCGTTATCCGGTACAGCTGGAATACAAGCAGGATCTGTTGAAGCAGTCTCTGATAAAATATGCGCAAATCGATCCCAGAAAGGTTGCCCGTGTAAAGGCTAGTGAGGATGTATTCGGTTACCGGAATCAATTTAAGCTGCCCTGTGCCATGGAGGAAGGACGTCTGGTCAGCGGCTTGTTTATGCCGAATTCCAATTATTTTATCGATGTAAAAAAATGCTGGATACATGAGGATGGCCTGGAACGGGTCCGTATGGATATCATGCATGTGTTGAATACACACGGCTGTGTGTCCTATAATCCGCATGATAAAAAAGGTATCCGCAATCTGGTGGTTCGCGGCTTTGACAATCGCTATCAGTGTACAATTGTTACGGGCAATGATGAGCTTGATGAACGCCTGATTTCTGATCTGATGCGGATAAAGGGGCTTACGAGTCTGTGGCAGAGTATACATACAATTAAAAAGACACCGGAGGTGTTCGGTAATAAAATGATGCATCTGGCAGGGGAAACGAGTCTTGCGATGGAGCTGGACGGCTTAAAGCTTCAAATTTCACCGCGCTCATTCTTTCAGCTGAACAGCAAACAGGCAGTGCAGCTGTATCGGACGATTGCATCCATGGTGAAGGAGGACAATGAGCTGATCGTGGAGGCCTACAGTGGTATCGGTGCAATTTCCTTATATCTGAAGGATAAGGCAAAGGAAATCATCGGAATCGAAAGCATTAAGGATGCGGTAGTGAATGCCAATCAAAATGCAGCGCTGAATGGCTGTGAGCATGTTTCCTTTCTGTGTGACGATGCGGCAAACAAGCTGACCTATCTGTCGAAGAAGCGCAGTATTGATGTACTGGTTGTGGATCCGCCAAGAAGCGGTCTGGATGACGCCATGCTGGATTGCATTCTGCGAAGTAAAATTAAAAATATCATTTATGTTTCCTGTAATCCGGCAACGCTTGGAAAGAATCTGGCTGTGCTGAGCTCACGTTATAATGTAGACAAGATTCAGCCAATCGATATCTTTCCTCATACTCCACACGTTGAGAGTGTTGTCTTGATGTCACGAAAGAATAAATAAAGTGTCAAAGAACATCTAAAACAAGGGATTTCTGGTGTCAGGCGGAAAAGTGCTGTATGTTGGAAATTCCTTTCCTTATATTTGTCAGAATCAATCTATCTTTTTTCCAGAGAGTTATGTGTAAATAATCACAAGGATACTAAGGAGACAGCCGTATGGATAGCGAACAGAAAAGAAGAATCTTAGATGCCCATATGCATCTGCCGGTCCAGGGAATATCCTTGCCGGAGAAAAAAGAAATACTCCTTAAGGAAATGCAAAAAAACGGCATTGATGAGGGAATCGTCATCAGTGATTCCGCAATTACAAGTGAAATCGGAAGCTTAAAGGATTGTCTGGAACTGTTCTCAGATACCTGCAATGTTCATGTCGTTGGCGAGATCAGTCCTTTCTTCAATTACAAGGAGCAATGTAAACTGCTGGATACGGCTCTATCTGAAAAAAAATTGTAGGAATCAAGCTGTTTTGCGGACATGAGTCGTTTTATCTGTCAGACAATATACTGGGGCCTGTTTATGCGCTTGCTGAAACATATAATGTGCCGGTGCTGTTTCATTCGGAAAAAGACAGCTCACAATATGCATCCTATTTTGCCGTATGCGAAGCGGTACGACAGCATCCAAATATCACCTTTGTCTGCTGTCACTGCCATTATCCGAATGTAGAGGCATGCTTTCAGCGGTATAAAAATGTAAATAACATCGTGTTTGATATTTCCTCCATTGCGGATGTACAAATGACAGCAGATATGAGAAAGGCTGTTCAATCCGAATTGCAAAGACATCCGGACGCTATCATGTTCGGCTCTGATTATGCAGGGTGCTCTCAGGCAGATCATTTGGATTTCGCGATGTCTCTGGCAGTATCGGATGATATACGAAGCAGGCTGTTGTATAAAACTGCATACCGTGTTTTTCATTTGGCGTAGGAAAATCAAGCACTGCATAAATTTATGAATATATATAGCCATATTGATATACATACAGCCTGTGTCTGTAGCTATCCACTATGGTGGCAGACAAATCGTGCAGTTGTATCCAATACATTCAGCTTTTCCTATGCCATCGGATGATTTGTATGCAGAATTCGCCTTTTTTTGCGGACTTACAGCAAAGAGAGTTCCTCTTTTCAACAATCTATAGTATAATACCTATAATTGAATGTTGAGAGGGGGGCGCATATGTATTCCCTGGGAAAAAAGCAGAAAACGCATACAAAGCTGACCATCGGTATTCTGATTCTCATGATCATAACAATGATTGGTTTGAGTTCTATGATGATACAGCAGAGCAAATCACTGATTATGAATGAAACACAGCGGTATCTTTCTGAATTATCGAAACAGACATCAAGCAGAGTGGATCAGAACATTGCAAAGAATATTGCACAGCTGCGTGAGGTCAGTGCAAATCTGTCAGAGATTGCCACAACCGATGCTGTCGGACAGACCATCATAGACAGTGTTCTAAAGGAGAACGACTTCTCCTGGATTGGCTATGTGGATATGAACGGTCTTTTGCATGTAAAAAATCATAAGACAGTCTCTGTCACAAAGCTGGAAATCGTTCTGGATGCTCTCCATAAGCAGAAAAGCGGCGTGAGTAAGCAGCTGGAAACGCTGTATGATGAAACGGGAATTCTGTATGCAGTTCCTTTTTATGTACAGGGGCACATAAAAGGAGCGATGGTTGCCTGGAGCAATACGGAAACTCTGCAGCTGCTCTCGGATACCGATACCTTTAACGGCGTTGGCTTCAGCTATATCATTTCGCAGGATGGCGATTTTATTATGCATTCCAGTAACCAGTACGCCGTATTTCTAAAAAATGACTTCTATAAAAGCATTCAGGATGTGGCGGATATCGACAGCGGAAGCTCTCTTTCTAAATTGAAGTCAGATATCCATTACAGAAAAAGCGGTACCATACATTATACGGTGCATCAGGATGTCCGTGGAGAACCTGAGGAAAGGACTCTGTACTATACACCTCTGCAGGAGGGGAGCTGGTATCTGTTGTCCATAGCACCAAGTATGATTTATGCCAAAAATATACAGGACTATACGAATTTTTCGATTATGATCAATGTATTCATCTTTCTGGTCTTCGGTATCCTTATTCTCTATATTTTGTTTACGAATACGAAATTCAATAAGGAAATCTATCGTGTTGCCTATGTGGATCCTGTGACCAACGGCTTTACTGCACCACGGTTTGAAAAGGAGCTGCAGAGGATTCTGGAGAATTTTCAGTCCTTTGCGTTCGTTACCGTCGATATTCGTAAATTCAAGCTCATCAATGACTCCTTCGGGAGCAGGGATGGAGACCGGGTATTGCAGTATGTGCATGACTGCCTGCAATCCTATTTGAAGGAAGGTGAATTTCTTGCCAGAATCTCATCGGATACATACAATCTGGTGTTGTTTACAACGGATACGGCAGAGATTCGTGAACGTCTGGAAGCGATGACGGATAAGGTGAACTCCTATAATCAGAGTAAGGAACAAACCTATTATCTGCCGTTGGATTGCGGCATCTATATTGTGACAGACAGCAGCATTGATATCGTCAATATACGTGATCGGGCAAACACCGCCAGAAAAAACAATAAGGACATGATCAGTCGCCATATGTGCTCCTGTGTATTTTATGATGACTATGACCGTGTGCAGATGCTGAAAGAGAAGAAAATGGAGAATTCCATGCAGCAGGCTCTTGAGAATGGTGAATTTATTGTATATCTGCAGCCGAAAATCAATCTGGAGAAGAGTGAAATCGTCGGAGCAGAGGCACTGGTTCGCTGGAATTCACAGGATGGACTGATATCACCTGGGGAATTTATCCCGTTCTTTGAGAAAAACGGGTTCATTGTCAAGCTGGATCTGTATGTGTTTGACTGTGTCTGCCGTCTCTTGCAGGACTGGGAAAACAGGGGAATCGCGCCTATTCCAATCTCTGTGAACCTGTCAAGAAATCATCTTTTGGATCCGCAGTTTTTGAAAAAGTATGAGGTAATACAGAAAACATATGGTATAGCTTCCCATCTACTTGAGTTTGAGCTTACGGAAACTGTGGTATTTGAAAATCTGGAGCTGCTGAAAAATGTCATTGCACAGATTCATGCGGCAGGATTTCAATGCTCGATGGATGATTTTGGAAGCGGCTATTCCTCCCTGAACGTATTAAAGGAAATACCGGTTGACATATTGAAGCTGGATGGTGCATTCTTCGATAAGGAAGGGGACCCTAGAGGCAATAATGTTGTGGAGACTGCGATTGAGCTTGCCAGAAAGCTTGGGATGAAAACTGTGGCAGAGGGTGTGGAAACCTTTACACAGGTGGAATTTTTGCGAAATGCAGATTGTGATATGGTGCAGGGATATGTATTCTCCAAACCGTTGTCAATTGAGAATTTTGAAGTTTTGGCGTTTTCGGCAAGGAAAGCAAAAACGCTACACGAATTCCGAATAGAACAAGACGGGTAAGACTTCAAACGAATAAAGCCGAAGACTGCCACAGGGCAGCCCTTCTGAAATTCAGTATTTGCGGTATATGATGATCAATATCACCTAAAATACTGTTTTTTCGGCATAGGATGATAAATACCACATAATTGTCATAACCATTACGTTTGAAAGAATAACGGGATCGACTGAGACTCGTTGAGAATCATGTATTTCAAAACAAGCACAAGAGGAGAGAAATATGAGATGATGCAGTTTCTCGGGTGCTTTCTCGATTGTGGGTAAACTTAACATAGGGAGACTTCCATACGATTATAGTTATCAATAGAAGTCGATGTCTCCCTTTCGCAAACACCCTAAAGTAAGAAAGAACCGTTTCTCGATTTCCTCTTTTTCTTATACTCGTTTTCAGAATTCATGATACGTTTGAATGATATATGCTTTTGTGTACAGGGTTTCTTTCAATGCAGCTTTTCGCATAGACTTGCGATCATGCTTTGTTTTATTCGCAATCCACAGGATGAGCTGCAGCATCATTTCACCGACTCACTCTTATCCTGTGGTAGTATAGGAGCTGTACCTGAGCGATATCATATAAGAAAACATGTCCTGTTTTTACAAGCCGTTCAGGAACGCATGTGATATCATATGTAAAAAGAAAGGAGCGCAGCAGAATAGGCACTGCGCAGATTAGACAATGACAAAACTGGATATAACAAAAACAGGTCGATGGATGCATCGCAATGCCAGAGGGCTGGAGCTGGCAAAATGGCGTTTTTACTTTGAGGGTGGTGATGCAGGGGCTGTGGTTGACGAATTGCAGTATTATCAAAATACAGATGGAGGATTCGCTCATGCTTTGGAGGCGGACTGCTGGAATCCTGCCTCTGCACCCTCTCAGATGTTTTATGCGATACATATTCTTCATGAGCTTGAATACCAGGATAAAACACATCCGGTTATACAGGGAATGTTGCGCTATCTGGAAAGTGGAAAGGATATGGAGGACGGCTTCTGGATCAGTATTCTTTCCTCCAATAATGAATATCCGCATGCGCCATGGTGGACGAAGACAGAGAAAAAAACGTTTGATGTCTATATGCCGAATGCAGATATATGCTGGTTCATTCTGAAATTCGCACAGAAAGACAGTTCTCTGTATAATAAAGCGGAATCAATGGTACAGCGGATGCTGGATTTATTCCTTTCGCTGAAAGAGGTTGAACCGCATTCTCTGGAGTCTATGATGTTTCTTCTGCGTGAACTGCAGAAGACGGGAAGCTTTTGCGGACCGCAGGCAGATGCTGCCGCTGCCCATGGAATTCAGCTGATGCGGGGATTGATTGAAGAAGATCCTGATAATTGGAATGCATACTGCATTACGCCGTCATTTTTCATACACGATCGTCTTCATCCGCTATATCCGGAATATAGTAATCTTCTGAAGCTGGAGGTTCAAAGAATTACGGAAACAAGAGATGCCGAGGGTTGCTGGGATATCAACTGGGTATGGCAGGGGTATGAGAACGAATATCGCCTGAGTGCAAACTGGTGGAAGAGTAGCGTTACCATGCAGAAGCTGATGCTGTATGAGACCTTTGCATAAAAATGTGCAATGCCGTAAGACTGTGTCAATTCTCTGTTGTAGACGGCTGTATCCATCACATCTGAACCTATAGGACAGCATAGCTAACGCCTTTCGATAAAGTGGTTTTATGTCAGGGTAAATGTTTGACAGTAACGGGAAATTGAATGATTTATAGGAGGATGACTTATAGCGAATGCCTGGTCATCTTCTTTTTCATGTTTACAGGGAGGAGGCTGTGTGAGATTGCAGAAAAAGTGAATATATTCAGTATATGTCTCATAAAAGTAATTGCTTCATCAGTATAATAAAGAACATGTGGTGATAAAAAATAGAGGATACAGGGAAGATATAGGAAAGTGAAGTGAACCCTTGGCTGTCCAAACTTTGGGGTTCGTTTCAAAGCGTCTTTTTGTTACAGATTCAGCTGATCCTGTTTACTCATTATTATGAAATGCATATAATTATCAGGAACGCTTTTTCATACAAAAACAAACAAAAGGGAAAACAGATGGTTTACCATGAGAAATTACATTTTCTTTAGATGAAATACTATGACGATAAAGGAACTGCAAATCCAGGCTCTCAATATAATGGTTTAGGAAATGCATTACCGGAATTATAAAGTAAGGGGGTCTACCCGTTAAGCCGCCTATGCATTGCTTGAAAGTGGAAAGCCATACGGATTTCTCTAAAAGACTTTTTATTTCAGGGGTTTTGTACTAGAATAAAGGAAGAGCATAAGAGGAGGGTATTATGAAGGATACAATTAAATTAAAGGATTTTCTGGATTTTACATATCTGAGTAATCTGTCATTTGCACCGGATGAGGAGCATGGTGTTTTTGTCGGAAGTAAGTGTGCGGAGAAAGATAACAGCTATCAGATGAAGCTGTATCTGACGGATGGCGATACTGTGCGGCAGCTGACCAGCCATGGAAAGGAACAGCTCTATTTATGGGATGATAATGAAACTGTTCTGTTTGCCAATATGCGGGATGAGGAGGATCGAAAGGCGGTTGAAAACGGAGAGGAGAGAACCTGCTTCTATCGAATCAGCATTCATGGAGGAGAGGCTGTAAAGGCTTTTACCATACCATTACATGTAACTTCTATCAAGAAGGCGGCAGATGGAGAATATGTATTCTGTGCGGATTATCATTTGGAATATTCCCGCATGTATCAAATGAATGCCGATGAGAAGGAAAAAATCCTTCAGGAAAAGAAGGATATGCAGGATTATGAGGTTCTGGATGAGCTGCCCTTTTATGGAAATGGCATGGGATATACGAATAAGAAACGAAATAGCCTGTTCCTGTATCGCGAGCATGATGAAGATATAGTGCGCATCAGTGAAGAAACCTGCAATGTATATGATGTAGAGCTTTCGGATAATCATGAGATTGTATATTACACAGGTGAGAGCTACGCATGTAAACCCATAAATAAGGAAGGGGTATATGCTTATTACCGAAATACAGGAGAGCATCGTGAAATTCTTCCTGCAGGGCAGTGGTCGATTGGGAAAATTCTGCCATGGAAGGATAACATTATGATGCTGGCGAGTGAACAGAAGCGCTACGGTCTGAATGAAAACGGCATGTTTTATCAGCTGAATCCAAAAAGCGGAGCGATAGAGCTGTTTGCCTCCTATGAGGATGCTGTTGGCTCCAGCGTAGGCAGTGACTGTCGTTATGGTGGCGGTAAGAGCATCTGTCTGTATAAGGATACGGTGTATTTTATTACGACATTGTTCAATAGGAGCAGTGTATATGCATTGCATAGTGATGGAAGCATTACACCTGTGTATGACAGGGAGGGAAGTGTGGATGTCATCGCACTTGCAAAGGACCGTTTGTATTTTGCAGGTATGCAGGATATGCGTCTACAGGAGCTGTATTCATATGATATGCACGGAAAAAGCTGTAGGCAGTTAACCGGATTCAATGAGGAATTTTATGCGGAGAAGGATATACGTCCATGCGTACCATGCAATTTCACACAGGATGGAATGGAGCTGTATGGCTGGGTGCTGGAGCCAAAGGGGTTTGATCCAAAGAAATCCTATCCGGCAATTCTGGATATTCATGGCGGACCGAAGACGGTGTATGGCGAGGTCTATTATCATGAAATGCAGGTGTGGGCAAATCAGGGATATTTTGTGTTTTTTATGAATCCGCGTGGAGGCGATGGCAGAGGTAACAGCTTTGCGGATATCCGTGGTAAGTACGGTACGATTGATTATGAGGATTTGATGAAATTCACAGATGAGGTACTGAAGAAATATCCGGCGATAGATACCGCGCGTGTCGGTGTGACAGGTGGCAGCTATGGCGGATTCATGACAAACTGGATCATCGGTCATACTGATCGATTTAAGGCTGCGGCAAGTCAGCGTTCTATCTCCAACTGGATAAGCTTTGCGCACACATCCGATATCGGAGAAATGTTCGGTGCTGATCAGCAGGGTGCTGACACATGGAAAAATGTAGATAAGCTGTGGTGGCATTCTCCTTTGAAATATGCAAATCAGTGTACGACGCCGACGCTGTTTATCCATAGTGATGAGGATTTCCGTTGTCCATACAGTGAGGGAATGCAGATGTACAGTGCCTTGTGTGAGCATGGTGTTGCGACACGCTTGTGCATGTTTAAGGGAGAGAATCACGAGCTGTCCAGGAGTGGAAAGCCAAGACACAGAGTAAAGCGTCTAAAGGAAATTACGACCTGGATGGATACCTATCTGAAGGATTAAATAGAAAAGAAAAACGAGCAGACTGTATTTGTTGAGGATACGAAGTCTGCTCGTTTTAATGCGGTTCAATTTCAAATAAGAGAGTAGGGTATTGTGACTTAGCAGTGCGGAATGCCGGTATGATTGGATATTTCTGAGCTGGTTGTGCAGAGATCTTCCATGCTGAGGTCGTGAATACAGTTGTGTCCGCTGATTCTTGCGAAGGATTTCAATTCCTCCCGTAGTACATGCAGATAGTTTTCCAGGCGTTTCGCCCCTTTGTCTATGGAAAAATTCTTGCGTAGCTCAGGATCTTGCGTGGCAATGCCCATCGGGCATTTTCCATTGTGGCAGATACGGTACTGCTGACAGCCGATTGCTATCATGGCAGCACTTGCTATTGCGATGGCATCCGCTCCCATTGCCAGTGCCTTGATCATTTCTCCACTTGTACGAAAGCCTCCGGTAATGATGAGCTCCTGTGTCATATGGTGCTGATTCATGTATGCGCGGGCGCGGGCCAGGGCATATACGGTAGGCACTGTAGAATTGTCTTTCAGGTATTTTGGAGATGCCCCGGTTGCGCCACCGCGGCCGTCAATGGTAATGAAGTCAGGCTGTGCATATGCTATCCATTCCAGATCTGCTTTGATATGCCCGGCTGCGATTTTTATACCGATCGGACGTCCGTCACTGCGTTCTCTGAGAGAGGTGACCAGCTGCTTTAAATCGTCCATTGTTTTGATTTCTTCAAATTTCGATGGGGAAATGATGTCCTGATGCAGTGGCTTTCCACGTATGGCGGATATTTCCTCAGTGACTTTTTCTGCAGGAAGATGACCGCCCATGCCTGGTTTTGATCCCTGGCCGATTTTGATTTCGATTGCATCACTGCGTTTCAGGTTTTCATCGGTGACACTGTATTTGTTGGGAACATATTCAAAAATGTATTTGTAGGCATGATCGATTTCATCCGGGAGGATGCCGCCTTCTCCGCTGCATTGCGCGGTATGTACGGCTGCTGTTCCTTTTGCCAGTGCAGTTTTGGCTTCTTTGGAGAGGGCGCCGAAGGACATGTGGGATACGTAGACGGCATGATTAAGAACCATTGGCCTGCGTGCATTTTTCCCAATGATGGTTGTTGTATCAACATCAGCTTTATCAGCAAGTGGCGGGTGAGCGAGTTGTCCTCCTAATAGCAGGATGTCGTCCCATCCTGGTACGGATTTGTGTGTGCGCATTGCTTCAATACGGCTGGCGTTGTGAATAGCCATTTCATGAATGAGGGACATGCTGGTTTCCAGGGTGTCTTCCTTTTTGGCATTTTTCTGTATGGCAAGGGAGGTGGCATCGTTGCTTTTGGATGTAGCTGACGCGTCTTCCTCTGATGCTACTTTTTTAAAGCATTCCTTTGGAGCGGTGCATAGCGGGCATTTCCATGTGCTATCAAGGTTGACCCAGGAGGTGCCTTCAACAGCTTCATCATACATGTAGCCGCATATTTCGCATACATATTTCATATAAAAAATCTCCTTCCTGTAAGCGTTTACTTTATGTGTTTATTGTACGCTGTTTAGAGAGAGATTGCAAATGGTATTGGATGGGAAGTAGTGTGTAGGAATGCAAAATCTGTACTGAGCTGTTTGATCGCCAAGCTCTGAAAAAGAGCTTGGCGGACAATTCAATCATACTGTCGATAAAGGCTGGAAATTTAGATCAACAAGCTCCGCGAAAGAGCTTGACCTGGCGGCAGGGAAACGAAAACCGACGAAGGAAATTTAGATCCACAAGCTCCGCGAAAGAGCTTGACAAAAGTAGTTTTTATTGATTGCAGGATATGCGGAAAAATTTAGATCCACAAGCTCCGCGAAAGAGCTTGACTATATTGCTACTCCTGCTAAAATCAAGGCAAAAATTTAGATCCACAAGCTCCGCGAAAGAGCTTGACATTTATCAATATTCAATGCCGTACTACGTAAATCTATTTAGATCCACAAGCTCCGCGAAAGAGCTTGACATATGTCATTCCTGCTTTTGTACCGGATTTTCGATATTTAGATCCACAAGCTCCGCGAAAGAGCTTGACTTCTTGTTTCCTAGAAGGTAGTCCGTAGATACATTATTTAGATCCACAAGCTCCGCGAAAGAGCTTGACCTTGTTCGATGCGACCGTCATTGCATGTAAACAATTTAGATCCACAAGCTCCGCGAAAGAGCTTGACAGGTCTGCAATGCGTTGTTGGAAGACAATGATGTATTTAGATCCACAAGCTCCGCGAAAGAGCTTGACTGCGAGATTTGTGATAAACCACTCCGAATGTAACAAAAACCATTATTTACATTTAATTATCTATCGTACTTTTATTGTAAAATGTTACATTTTGTTTAAAAACACAATTATGTGGCGCGAACCTCCGTGGAAAATCATGTGAGCTTGGAGTTCGCGCAAAGAACATGTGAGTGGATATAACATCTCTACTTTTATTATAACAGAAACTTTACAAAGTGCTATAAAAAAATGTAATTGAGGTCAGTTTTTACAATCTGTTAGTGTACACCATATGAAGGTTGTAGAATTCATCCATCAGCTATTGAAGGGAGCAGCCTTTTCTTTTATAATGAGAGAAATATGAAAAAATTCAGGAAAGAGGGAGAATATGAAATTTTCCAAGCGGATGGAATTGCTTGCTGAAGGTGTTTTCAGCAGACTTGATGAAGAAAAACAAAAAATGCTGGCTTGTGGGAAAGCAGTGTATGACTTTACGATAGGGTCCCCTAACATAGCACCAAGTAAGGAAGTCATGGATGCATTGATAACTGCTGCACAGCAGCCAGAAAGCTATATGTATTCCCTGCATGATACAAAAGAATTAAAAGAAACGATACAAAACTGGTATAGGGAACGATATCAAGTTGAATTGGATACAGAAACCGAGATACTTTCACTGCAGGGTTCTCAGGAGGGACTTGCACATGTCGCATTGGCACTATGTGATGAGGGGGACATTGTTCTCATACCTGCTCCCAGCTACCCAATCTTTGCGAACGGACCGAAAATAGCCGGAGCAGAGTTATATGAAATGCCGATGCTGAAAGAACATGACTATCTCATTCAATTTCATGATATCCCCGGAGAAATTGCAGATAAGGCTAAAATGATGATTATATCCTATCCGAATAATCCAACAGGTGCTACGGCTCCCGACAGCTTTTATGAAGAATTGATTCAATTTGCAAAGGCACATGATATTATCGTCATTCACGATACAGCCTATAGCAATCTTGTGTTTGATGGAGAGGAAGGAAAAAGCTTTCTATACTATGAAGGAGCAAAGGATATCGGAATCGAATTTAATTCCTTCAGTAAGACCTATGGCATGGCCGGGGCTCGTATTGGAATATGTGTGGGAAATGCCGCCATCGTCGGTATACTCAGAAAACTGAAAAGCAATATCGATTACGGTATGTTTTTGCCAATTCAAAAAGCCGCCATCGCAGCTTTAACCCAAGACCAAACTATCGTAAAAGAAACCCGTGAAACATACCAAAGAAGAAGAAATCGTATTGTTGAAGGAGCTGAAGCAGCAGGCTGGCACATCACTTCATGCAAGAGTACCATGTTCTTATGGGCACAGATACCGGAAGGCTATGGAAGCAGTGAAGAATTCGCTTTAAACCTGTTAAAATGCAGCGGAATGCTGGTGACTCCTGGCAGTTCTTTTGGAGCATATGGTGAAGGCTATGTGCGAATTGCACTTGTTCAAAGTGATGAAGTTATTGAACAGGCGTTGCAGGCATTAAAGAAAAGCCGGTTCTTTCAGAAATGAAAACACTGATTGCAATCGGGGGCGGCAGCTTTCAAAAGCAGGAAACATTGGCGATTGACACCTATGCGATATCCAGATGTGGAAAAGCACAGCCACATGTATTGTTTATTCCGCTTGCCAGCAAGGATGATCAGGGCTATGCGAAGCGCTTTAAACAATATTATCGAAGTCTTGGCTGTCAGGTGGAATCTCTGCGACTGCTGCATACAAAGCTGAGTGATAAAGAAATCTATAATAAATTTCAATCGCAGGATATGATTTATCTCGGAGCGGGAGATACGCGGTTTCTTATGGAGCAGCTGAAATTGCGAAAACTGGATCTGCTTTTAAAGGAGCTTTCCAATCAGGGAATCGTCATCTGCGGTCTCAGTGCCGGGGCGAATGCTCTATTTGAATATGGCTACAGCAACATCGCATCAGACACATTTGAACTTGTGAACGGTATGGGTATGATAAAAGGTGCGTTCTGTCCACATTATCAGAAGGAAGAACGTAAATCCTTCGATATGGTTTGCAGAAAACAGAATCTGCCGGCTATTGGCTGTGTGGACCAGCGTGCCTATGTAGTTACAGATGAAAAGAGATTTTTCCTTTGAAGAATCTTTTTTTTCTTTTATAAGAACTTCGGGTAATATTACTTGCAAATTGTTTCATTTTTGTCTATAATGTACAAGTCTATAGAAACATCGTATATACTTTCGACATGATGGTGAAAGCGTTTCTACCTGAAAACCAATTTCAGACTACGATGGAAGCTTATATACGAATACTGCGGTTTGCGGTGTTTTTTTGTTTTGGGAGACAGAAAAGAGGGAATTATGTTAGAAAAATTATTCAAATTGAATGTGAAGCAGACTTCTGTGAAAACCGAGGTAATTGCCGGTATCACAACCTTTCTGGCAATGGCCTATATTCTTGGGGTAAACCCGTCTATTCTGCATGATGCAGGTATGGATCGTGCATCTGTTTTTATGGCTACGGCTATTTCTGCAGGCTTTGCCTCCATCGTTATGGGACTGGTGGCAAATTATCCGGTTGCTTTGGCTGCCGGTATGGGGGTTAATGCATTATTTGCTTATACGATCTGCGGACAGATGGGGATGAGCTGGCAGGCAGCATTGGCTGGCGTATTTATTTCCGGTTTGATTTTCATCGTAATTTCAGTTACCGGTATTCGTAAAGCGATTATCAATGCGATTCCAAAGCAGCTGAAGATGGCGATTGGTGCCGGTATCGGTTTCTTTATTGCTTTTGTCGGTTTAAAAAATGCTGGGATTGTTGCCGGAAGCGCATCTACCTTTGTGACAATCGGTGATTTTGCTGATCCGCAGGTATTGCTTGCACTCTTCGGTATCCTGCTGACTATTGCGTTGCTTGTCAAAAAGGTACCGGCTGCTGTTTTTGTGGGGATGGTAATTACTGCGATTATCGGTATCATCTGCGGTGCGGCGTTTGGTTTAAAGGGAATGCCGGCATTGCCTGATAAATTCTTTGAAATGAATTTCCATCTGAATGCAGCAGGCTCTTTTGTAGATGGTTTCGGTGAATTGTTCGCAAATCCGTTGAATGCGTTTGTTGTGATTTTCTCCTTTCTGTTTGTGGATTTCTTTGATACTGCCGGTACGCTGGTTGCTGTTGCAAATCGCATCGGTCTGGTGAATGAGAAGGGCGAGTTGGAGAATGTGGAGCGCGCACTGGTTGCGGATGCGGTAGGTACTGTTGCAGGTGCTGCTTTAGGTACTTCTACGGTTACCTCCTTTGTGGAATCTACCTCCGGCGTTGAGGTTGGCGGCAGAACCGGTTTAACTGCTTGTACGACGGGTATACTGTTCTTTGTATCCATTCTGTTTTCACCAATCGTGCTGTCCGCTGTAACAAATGCGGTTACGGCTCCCGCTCTTGTTGTTGTGGGTATTCTGATGGCACAGCAGCTGAAGGAAATCGAATGGGATAATATGGTATATGCGACTGCCGGTTTCATTACGGTTCTTATGATGATTCTGACATATTCCATTTCCAATGGCATCGCGTTTGGATTTATTGCCTATGCGATTGCGATGACGGCTGCAGGTAAAACAAAGGAAGTGCATATCACGGTATGGGTATTGATGGTGATTTTCCTAATCTACTTCGCACTGCCGCAATTTATGTAGAAAAAGATTTTAAAATCAGAAAAAAAATGATATTATAATACACGGAAATCTTAGTATTTCAACGACGCCGATACTATACATATACGCTATGGTATCGGCTTCTTAATAAGGAGGATACATTCATGGCTGATAAAATTATCGTACTTGACTTCGGAAGTCAGTATAACCAGCTGATAGCACGGCGTATTCGTGAGTTTGGTGTTTATTCTGAATTGCACCCGCACACGATGACACTGGAAGAAATTCTGGCACTGAAGGATGTCCGGGGAATCATTTTCTCTGGTGGACCAAACAGTGTATATGATGAGGAAGCATTCAAATGCGATCCTGCAATTTTTGAATCCGGGATTCCTGTTCTCGGCATTTGTTACGGTATGCAGATGACGCATTTTATGAATGGCGGAAGTGTGAAGGCTTGTGAAGCAAAGGAATATGGAAGAACTGAGATCACGATTGAAACAGATTCTCCGATTTTCAAAGGGCTGCCGAAAAAGCAGATTGTCTGGATGAGTCACGGTGATCAGGTGGATACTCTGGCTGATGGCTTTTTGAAGGATGCGTATAGCGATACCTGTACATATGCGGCTACCAGCAATATAGAGAAGAATATTTATACGCTGCAGTTCCATCCGGAGGTACGTCATTCCGAGTACGGAAATGAGATTCTGAAAAATTTTGTTTTTGAGGTTTGCAAGGCGAAGAATGACTGGTCTATGCACAGCTTCATCGATATGGAAATTGAGAAAATCCGCAAGACTGTCGGTACGGACAAGGTGCTGTTGGGATTAAGCGGAGGCGTGGATTCCTCTGTTGTTGCGGCACTGCTGCATAAGGCGATCGGGGATCAGCTGATTTGCATGTTTATAGATCACGGCTTGCTGCGTAAAGGCGAAGCGGAAAGCGTTATGGAGACATTCGGGCGCGAGATGAATATCAATTTGGTGAAAATCGATGCAAAGGAGCGTTTCCTGAGTAAGCTAGCGGGCGTGAGTGATCCGGAGAAGAAGCGTAAAATCATTGGAAATGAGTTTGTGTATACCTTTGATGAGGAAGTGAAGAAGCTGACTTCAGGTGAGGATATCAAGTGGCTGGCACAGGGTACGCTGTATACGGATGTCATTGAGTCGGGGACAAAGACGGCGCAGACGATTAAGTCACATCACAATGTTGGTGGGTTGCCTGAGGATATGCAGTTTCAGCTGATTGAGCCGTTGAATACGCTGTTTAAGGATGAGGTGCGTGCATTGGGTACGGAGCTGGGATTGCCTGATGAGATGGTTTGGCGGCAGCCGTTCCCGGGTCCAGGTTTGGGTATCCGTGTGCTGGGCGATATTACGGAGGAAAAACTGGAAATCGTTCGGGATTCTGATCTGATTCTGCGTGAGGAAGTTGCGAAAGCAGGGCTGCAGAAGGAGATTTGGCAGTATTTTACGTGTCTTACGAATATGCGTTCTGTTGGTGTTATGGGGGATCAGCGTACATATGATTATGCGGTGGCTATCCGTGCGGTGACTTCGATTGACGGAATGACGGCGGATTGGGCGAAGATACCGTTTGAGGTGCTGGATGTTATCAGTAATCGTATTGTGAATGAAGTGAAGCATGTGAATCGGGTGGTGTATGATATTACGAGCAAACCTCCGGGGACGATTGAGTTTGAATAGTATACAGAACTAAAAAAATGCCTTTTTCAGGGCATTTTTTGCGTTTATGGGGATTTTTGATACCATTTTGATACCACGAATAAAAATTGAACGATTCTTTTGACTATTTTTCAGATGGTTTACGATTTAATAATAGATCAGATTTTTCAGGATAATTTAGTTTCCAATTGGTATATTCTTCGATGGAAATCTCACCACTCGCTAACTTTGATTTATACCTATACCAATCATCCAGCATTTCTTTTATGTTATGGTCGTAATTTGTAGGGTTTTTATCAAGGCGAAGATTTGGCATACCTTCTGCCATATCTATGGTAATGCCTTAGATCATGCAATCTGATGCGCTTAACACCAGATGACTTACTATCTCTATCCATTTCATAATGCAAAAACCATTTTGTAAAAGGGAATACTCTTTCATTATCCATAGGCGTGTATAATTGGCTTTTATAGCCCTGTATGTACTCGATCTGGTACTACTCTTTTGCTCTTAGGTGTCTTAGGCGGTGTTATAACATCATTTCCGTTAAGTCTTTGGATCGATTTATTGACACTGATATAGCCATTCTCTAAGTCAATATCAGCAAAGGTAAGTGCCATGATTTCATCTATTCTTAGTCCAGTGTAATACAGTATCATGTATGCAGTATATGACTGTGGCTTGTCCTTAAAAATTCTATGAATTGCTGGAACTCTTGAAACGTCCAGAACTGTATTTCCTCGGCATGTGATTTACCTATCGTCCCCGCTCGTCTACAAGGGTTTTAACTTAGCCCATGATATTTAACATCATAATTGTTCTGATCACGGTATGCCATAAGGTCATTTTGCCATTTACGTATATGGGTAGCTTTTATATCGCACATTCTTAGTTTACTAAAGTACGGTAGCAATTTAAGATTAATAAGATAGCGTTAGTTCTGCAGGGTACTTTCTCTAAGCCAATGGCGCATATCCTCGTAGTAAAGCTCTATGAAGGAGCTGAAAGGAATTGTCATCTCTGCTTGCTGCTTCTCTAGGAATGAACGTTCCCACGCTTTCGCTTCACGTTGCAGCTTGAAGTCTCGTTTCTTCTTTTGTTTCTTCTCGCCTGTGTAGTCGGTGTAATAGAACATGCAGACCGTGTATTTGCTTTTCCGCCTAAATATGCTGGCATGTTGCATACCCTCCTTTATTTTTGATAAAATGGGGTATAGAAAAGGATAGCTCGGTCAAAAGTTTTATTTGACCTCTTAGTGTTGGTAGCACTGGGAGGTTTTTTATGTTACTTCTACAGTGAAATATCGCAAAATAGGATCTGCATCGAAGTAAGTGAATCCAAAATGATATTTGTAAGTATATTTGTTGTAACGTGCATCATTGAAATGGAGAATAACATAAAAATCTTGTAATGGTTCATATACGCTCAGATGCTCAACATTAATATTTACAACTAATTGTAACTGTTCGTTAATTGGTAAAATGTGAGGATCCGTAAAATTACCGTCAAGGATATTCGCAATTAATTTGTCATTAGTTTCCACGTTGAAGTCAACCGCTTCCCCTCTACCTACATTTTCAAAATATAGAAAGTATTGTACAGTAGTCGTAGGAAGATTTTCAGCCCATTCAGGAAGTTTTACCAATTCACTATTTTTAAATCGTAGCAAAGGCTTATATAGTAAAGCAAGTTCTTCTTTCCTCCTCCTTTCTTCATCAGCTAAATCACTAGCATGTAATTTATGCTGATTGCTGATAGTCCATGCAACGCCCCATAGAGTCATACCACCGCCTACTATAGCTCCATAGTATGTTAACCATACTCTAGCATCTTCTGGCTCCATAAAACCAATAGAACTAGGTGTAAGAGCTAATATATACATACACACTGGAACAATAACAAGAAATATGATAGCAAAGTTGATAATGTCTTTGTATCGCTTATACATTTCTTTTACTGTCATAAGTCTATCTTCTTTCTTCATATAATCCCCCTTTTCGTCGTGGGCATAATTTCCAAGTGTCTTTTATTACGGTTTAAAACCTTTGATGTGCTCCTTTTTGAATTGCTCTAATTTGAACTTTAGATACTCATCAGTGTCTATGTCTAAACCTTTTAAATCATCCATTTTTACTTCTAGGGCGCCATCAGGGTAGTTGATCCATATCATAGCACCTTCTTCGTACCAACCTATTGAGTAATCAATAGCTTTTAGTTTATCTTCTAAAGGTAACGTATACGTTCAATCTCTTTTAACTTCATCATTTGAATATTCTGACCATTCGTCTATTAAATCACTAATATAGACACCTAGTGCTTTAGATATTTTTCTAATGTTTACTATTTTAGGATTTCTGAATCCTAGTTCATACTGTCTAATATTTGATTCACTAGATTTGATAATTTCTGTTAATTGTTTTGTGTCATATTAGCATTTAACCTTGCTTTTTTTATTTTTGCGCCTGTGCTCATTTAACCACTTCATATTTATTTTAGCATACCGTTGCAAAAGAAACTATACAATTTCATTTACAGACGCAATCGCAACGTATATACTAATCGTAATAGTCGCAAATGCGCCAGTCAAGAAGGAGGTGTAAAAATGAGACTTGATAGAATAAAACTTCAGATTGAAATGGTTAAGCGTGGTTTTTCAGTAATAACAAGAGCTACATTAAGTTCTGTACGTGGCGGCAAATCTTGTTCATATACTGGTGTAAAGATTGTCAATGCATTAGGAATGGATTTAAATGATTTATTAGAAGTAAACAGCTAGGCTACCAAACTAGCAAACATAACTATTGATTGCCGTATTATTTAGGAGAAAAAATTTCTAATTAAATAAGGCTGAAATCTATGCACATTTAAAGAACGTCAAATTATTTACCTCTTTGGCGTCAAATCGTTTGAAGAAGAAAGCAGGAGTAATTTCCCACTAAAATGGTAACTCGTGATCTAAATATTCATATATTTCTTTGAGGGGCTCCTTTATTTTATTTGATTTTTATCCGCTTTTTTTGACTCATATTATGTGCCATTCAATAATATAGTTATTCCACAGTCTATGGACTTTGTGTTGTTTCGCACACTCATCCGCCATATTAAGCCTGATTTGATTTGTGTTCCTCGGTACAGAGATTTGCCTCGACCTTCCTTCAGATTCCACCTCACGATAGACACTCTTGGTTTTGGCTAGTGGTTGGCGATTGTGATGAACACCCCCACAGTGGTCTTTCACCACCTAGTTATGTCCCATGCCTGGCACACAAAAAAGACTGAACACAGATCATTTTCATCTTATTCAGTCAAAAAAGTCGTAGAGTATCTTACTCTACTAAAAACACCGCCATCTTCCCGATTTTATCGGAATACATAGCGGTGTTGACCATTTATTTGACGGTGAATAAAGAAGAAGAAATTTGTACTTCTCAAGAAGGTCTATATAATTATCTTTTGTATCAAGTTTATGATGAAGATAAAAAGGAATACGTAGCTAGAACTATACATATTTACAATATTTTGTATGTTCATCTTGATACAAATCTATTAACATTTCAACCTCATATAGAAGAGCGATTTAAAAAAATGAAAAATAATGGAGTTCAGTTTTCAATTAATGAAGATACTATTTATAAGGTTAAACTAACTGAACATGGTAAAGAACTATTTAAATTAAGGTATCTTGAAAGGCCTAATCCTTTACCGGAAAGCGAAGAAGATAAGAGTATTTATTATTTTAATTGTTCTAAAATGCAATTCAAATCATATTTTGCACCTTTTCGTAAGGATGTGATTGTTTTAGAGCCTAGAGATATGATAGAAGAAATTCTGCAAGAATATATGGATGCAATAGATATTTATAAAGGTGATTAATTAAAGGTAAACTCCTATTAACAGCGCCATTATGAGTATAAGAAGGCAGTGGATGAAAATAGAATAGTTAAGACAATATCCAGTATTAATATGCTGATAATACCTATATTTGAAGGATTGATTAAATACTGTAATTGCTAATAAGTCAGTAAATATTTTTAAATCCTTCCATTTGTGTAACCCTTTACATTTTTTAATGTCACCTATATAATATACGTGAGCAGGGAAGAAAGTACATGATGAATTGCATAAGCATAAACTTTTTAAAATAAAGTTCATGTATTTTAGAGAGGGGAACGTATATGGATAACCGGCACATAAGAGAAGAAATATTAAAATATTGGCATGTAATTGAATTTTTGAATCAGAATGAGTTTCCTACAATTAAAAATAAAAAATCTATTTATGTTTCAACGATAGGTTATTTGATGTCTGAACAAATAGATATCTTTCATAAAGTGAAGCAAGATAATTTTAAAATAAAAGAGCTTCCAGAAACATCTGATAAAATTGAATTATGTCTAGGAAAAATATCAAGAGATGACTGTGTGAAAGCAATATATCAGCTTGCAAATGTATCTGATGAAAGAAATGAAATAACAAGAGGAAGTATTGCGATCATGGGATTGCAGGTTTCAACTATGAATCACTATGTTCCAGGAAGCTTCAATCTTTCTCCGATTGTATGGACAATTTATAGAATGTGGTCTCAACACAACAGTGATCTAACTGTCTTGATAAATGAAGCAGATTACGAAAAAGATATGGCAGAAATAGATTCTTGGTTATCGAAACAGGAAACTGTTGATATGGTTATCATTCGTGAGTGTTATGACAAAGTGATAAGTCAGTTTATTAATCTTGCATTATTACAACCTGAATACACAGGACTATTTGTATATCAAAGATTTAAAGATGAAAAAATGAAAGAACGTTATGAAGAAACTTTAGGATATGCAAATTTACATATGAATTTCTATTCCAAAGATCTGAGTTTTGCAATGAGATTAAATAAGAAAGACTTCATTCATAAAACAGAGTATGGGAAAGTATTCATAGAACCATACATAACAAGTGCATTGTCAGATGAGGCAAAAGATCCTAGGATAGATTTATTAAATAGAAGCATTGAAAGCAAAGAAATGCTACAGCGTGTTTTGCACATTGATCATACACCATTAGGAAAATGGCCATCCCGTTATGCTCCTGCGTTTATGCAGCAGTTTGCTATAAATTTAGCTATATCCAATAATTCTGAATTTCCACCATTTTTATCTGTGAACGGTCCTCCTGGGACTGGTAAAACAACCATGTTAAAAGAAGTGATTGCAGATGCTATCGTAAAAAAAGCAATGGTGATGAGCAATTTTCCGGAATCCAATGATGCATTCACCGAATGCAACTTTGAAGAAGGGAACTGTATTAATCATGGATATAGCAAGTTTTTTAGTCACTACTATAAGGTTGATCGAAGAATTAATCAATTTTCTATCCTAGTTGCATCCTGCAACAATGCAGCAGTTGAAAATATTACAAAGGAACTTCCTGATGGAGAAGCTATTTGTAATGGTGTGAAAAATATAAATGATGAAGATGAAAACGAAATCAAATTAAAGCAAATCTGTCATTATTTTGATAAACAGGATGAGGATATCTACTTTACCGAATATGCAAATAGATTGTTTAATAAAAGCGACGGTGATAAAAAAATCGCTCCGCATTATTATTGGGGATTAATCTCTGTTCCACTTGGAAATAGAAAAAATCAAGGGAATTTTACGCAGATACTAAATGATTTTACATTTGAAATGTTAGGCAAAAATGACTATATTGAGGAACATAAATCTAAATATACAAAGGCAGTTGAATTATTTCAAAAGCAACTGAGAGTAGTTGAACAAATAAAAATAAAACTGAAAACTGTTTGTGATACGGAACGGCATTATCAAAATGAGTTAGCAAACATAAAAGAGAAAATAAAAGAAAATGAAAATATTTTATCAATACAGAAACAGCAGATTGATACATTAAAAACAAAAAGAAAACAAGAGCTTTGTATGAAAAAAGAAATGTTATCTTATTTAAATGCAGAAGAAAAGGAGGCGTCAAGTAAAGCACAGTTTGTATTGGATAAAAGGCAAGTAGTCTCAGAATTAAAAGATAGAGAAACGGTGTGCAGAGAAGAAATAATGAGATTAGAGAGCAGTCGCTCTTTGAAAGAAACATTTATGGCGATATTTCGTGTTAAAACATTAAAAAGCAAAGAGATTTCTGACTTATACATCAAATTGAAAACTATAGAATCGGATATTACTTATTCGACATCTGTATGGGAAGATGCTGAAGCTAAATGTCATAAGCAAAGAGATAAATGTTCTGAAATGGATTTGCTAATAGAAAGTCAAGGTATAAAAATAAAATCTATCAGTGATGAGATAAAGAAAACTGAGAAAGCAATAGATCAATTAAATAAAGATATCGAACATGAAAATGAAAGATTACAGGAGATTGAGAACAATCTCTTGAAATGGCAGGAAAAACAGTTTAGAACTGACCAGAATTTTGATTCGGTAACTATAATGAATGATCATTTCTTTCAGCAGTTTTACTTGCATGAAAATAAAGATGTACATCTACTAAATCCATGGGTGAGTGAACGTTACCATAGAGAAAGAGAAAAGTTATTTTATTATGCGTTACAGGTGAATAAAGAATTCGTTTTATCTAGTACCTGTATGCGAAGTAATTTGAAAAACCTACTGATGATGTGGAAAGGTACAGATGGTAATGAAACTATCAAATTTAAAGAGAATGATAAAATCAATGCATTTTCATCTTTATATCAGACAATTTCTATTTTAGTACCTGTAATTTCAACTACATTTGCTTCAGTAGGAAGATTTTTGGAATATGTTCAAAAACCTTATGAACTAGGAACATTGATTATTGATGAAGCAGGGCAGGCGCAACCACATCTCGCACTGGGCGCTATGCTAAGATGCAAAAAGGTACTTGTAGTTGGTGATCCTAAACAAGTTGAACCGGTTGTAACAGATGATCTGGATGCAATTAAGCAATTGCTGAAAAATGAATATACAACACCATATAGTGATAAGCACATTTCAGTACAGCAGTTTTCGGATAAGCTTAATCCATTTGGCACTTATTTAAATGATTCAAGCGGAGAAAAACTTTGGGTTGGATGTCCTCTGGTTGTCCATAGAAGATGTATCAATCCTATGTTTGATATATCAAATCGTATTTCATATGATGGTGTTATGATTCAGCAGACAAAAGAGCCTGATCAGAATATTGTGGATACATTTGCCATTCCTATTTCGAAGTGGTTACAATGCAGTGGTAAAGAAAAAAATCATTTAAGAAAAGATCATTATGTACCGGAACAAGGTAAAGAAACGTTGAATATTATTAAATTGGCATTTGAAAAGGCTAAAGGAGATAAACCTGATTTGTATGTAATCTCACCGTTTACCTCAGTAGTAGAAGGTTTGAAGAAAGAGATAAGAGAGTCCGATTTTTACAAATTGAACAAGGAAAATTATAATGAATGGATGGAGTCTAATATTGGTACAGTGCATACATTCCAGGGAAAAGAAGCAAATGAAGTTGTGTTGCTATTGGGCTGTGATCAGGATGCGAAAGGCGCTGTTACATGGGTAAATGCCAATATTATCAATGTTGCTGTTACACGAGCCAAATATCGATTATGTATCATTGGTGACTATAGAATTTGGAAACAAAATCAAGTTTTAAAGATAACCAAGGGGGTAATTGATGCTTATACTTTACAATATTTAAATCAACTTAAAGAAGCTGATCAAACAAATCAAAATAAAGAGTTAATCACTTTATTAATGAAACAACTTCCTTCGTCATCTGATTATGTTAATGAAAAAGGAGATGGCGAAGAGGATATCATAGATACTTATATCTTGATGAAGGAATTAAAGAAAATCAAGTTTGCCAAGAATTTTCTTACAGAAGAAGAGAAAAAGATTTATCATTTAACTGATGAAGATTTAAATGAACTCAGTTATTCGGTAAAGTCACATTTACTTACAGGAATCAAGATCAACTCCCTGTATGAAGCACTTTTCTATGATAACAATATCCCATTCGAGGACTTTTCATTTAAGAATATCATGTTTTGTAAAGCGACTGAACTTTATATGAGAGAAAGCTTTATAAGTGTAATTCAAAGTCAATTTAAAGATGCCAAAAAAAAGGATAATAATTATACTATCGGATATATGGCTAAGAAAATAAACGATAATATAGATACATTTATAAGATTACTAAATGATAAATATTATAATGGCATTTGGTGGAAAATATACGGGAAAAAGCTAAACGATATCAATGTACTACGAAGAACATGTTGCCACCCTGATGAGTTTCTATTGGCGGATGAGCAGAATTTAAAACAGTTGCTGTTTGACGAGGAAGTATTTAAAAACTTGAAAGTAGGAAGAAGGATTGCCAAGAATATTGAAAAACTCAATATTAAATGTGTACAATAGTATTATCGAAAAAATTTATAATATGTTTTAAGTGGAAATAAGCAAGGAATAATAGCATGAATCAAATCCTTAATAGTTAGAATTGTGGTGACAGATTTATATTTTACAACAAAGGTAAATATTCATTTTTATGGACATTACAATTTGTGAGTTTTCATTTCTGTTATCTTATGACAAGCATAATGCAAGTAGACTCTTTAAGAGGAGGGCGTTATATATGCTTAGTAAATTACACCTTGTCGATAGAATAAAAGTCATCATCATGTAAGTTTAAAAGTATGATTTTTATGACTAGGAGGAATTTATTCATTATGACCTTCATAAAAAAAGAATAATCAAATCAAAGATAGTTTATAAAAAAGAAATAGATGAATAACACATATTTCTAAGAAATATAGATCCCTAAATTTGCATACATAGGTAAAAGCCTCTAAAGATTTTCAGTACATATGTTACGCTCTGGATATTCTTTACTCCATTCTCAAGGACTTTTATAATACGAAACAGATTGATGCGATACTTTATCAAGAATTTTTAAAACAGCTTTCTATTGCGCAATAGAGAAAAGAAACGTGAATCGCGCTAATAGATTTTTACGACTATATTATTCTCGTGAGTACAAGTTGGTTGCCTGGCTTTGCATATTGATAATTGCTCTTAAACTACTATTACTGTTGTAATAGTAGTTTAAGAAACAGTGTCTTTGCATGATACCATCCATTTAGCCTATAAGATCCCTAAAAATTAAACTCTTCTTCCCATGCAAAACTACCCGACTTTTCAAGGCTTTTCGGCCAATGCGCACACCATGCAGGTACTTTAGGATCCTCAATACAATCAAGACTAGGCGTATAAGGCTTTATATCCAGAACAGGTGAGCCATCATTCGCATCAATATAAGCAATCTGTATTACACCCTTTTCATAATCAATATGAAGTATCTCAACCGCAGTTAACGCAATCGGGTTCGGACGAATCGGGGATCTTGTCGCAAAAATTCCCATTTCCTCCGGAGCCTTTTTATATGGCTGTTTCGTTTTTAATATAGTTCTGTACACATCCTCATCATAGCCGTCAAACCACCAGATAATTTGCAGATGGCTGAAACCATCCAATGCCTGCAACGCAGGAATATAATTCTCATCCACCTGAATAAATGTACCTCCCTCCTTATTGCTGTGAATAGAACCTACAGAATGAACTACAAATTTTGTCATGATTTTTTTCCTCCATTTCATCTGTAACAATACGATAATCCCTCACACCGTGTGAGGGTCAAGAGGTAAATTTCAATATTTGTTAAGCATGCGCAAAGGAATCTGCAATTCCGTGAGATAACTGCCGGCATCTTCCTCATTCCACGGACCACGGTGTATCATCTGCCGATTTGCACCTTTCATTTCATATTGTCTGTTTGTCTCCAGCCATTTTGCAAAGGATTGATATGCCGCAGATATATTTGAAAAATCTCCATATACCATAAGTGAGGCCATCAATGGCTCTTCTTCCACCTCACGACATTGAAATCCATCACAATCTCTGATTGCTTTTTTTACAGGCAGACACAATTCCACATCCACATTCGCTTCTTTGTAATCCTCATCATGATAAATGGAAAAAGTGGTTGGAGAACAATCAACTCTATGTTGCCTTGCAAAATCAGATAGCTTTTCCCAGAGCATTTCTTCCGCATAATAATCAGGAATAAGTTCTCTTATTGATACCACAAGACAGCGTGGAATCGACTTTATCGTAACATTAGTATGCATATCAGCAGTTCCCTGAAGAAAGTCCTGCTTTGCATGATCAATTCTATGAAGCTTCTGTTCCTCTGCTTTTATCGCAAGCGCAATCTCCTTTTCCTTATTCTTTAATGCCTCCATCATCCTATCGTCATTTCCTAAAACTAAACCTTCTATCTCAGCTACTGTAAAACCACAATCCCGTAAATATAAAATCCTGTTCAGAACAGGAATCTGCTCCACAGAATACATGCGATATCCTGTCCATGGATCACTCTGTGCAGGCTTCAGAAGTCCCACCTCATCATAATAACGCAGCATTCTGACAGAAACCTGCATCAGCTTGGAAAACTCACCAATTCGAAACATAAATCGCCTCCGTTCTGCTTCTTATTATAAGGCAAGATTTTTATACTTCAATAGGAAACGCAATGTACATGCCAAAGCACTGAATCTAACTTGAAATACCAATAGACTATCTGTAAAAATCACTAAAAAATAAAAACAGTCATGGTATACAATTCGTCGCATTACTAAATCATAGCTTTATGTCTTACATCGCTGATTGCCTATTCTTAAGTGAACCCTATCTGATTGATATGTACTTATTTCAACAGCTTACGATAATCATTTTAATATTTCACCAGGCATGATAAAATATGTATATCATTCATAAATCCAACACAAGAGGATTTTCTTACATCACAATATATAGCATAAATCATACCATTAAACTGAAGGAGCATGAGCCATGGACTATTTAGATAAAGTAAAAGCGCAGCTAAAGAAAATGTCATTAGAAGAAAAGGACGCATGGATATTAACGCGGGCAAAATTGATCTCCAATAACAAGCAGAATGATTTTTTAATGTCACTATCTGGAACAAAGAAAATCATCGATATGCCGACACTTAATGATATAGATACCTTATGTACGAGGATTGAAACAGGTGATATCTATCTTGAGTATGTTACTCATTATCATGAATTTGACGAAGATGGCAGGTATATGGATGATTGGGTAATCTGGTATAATGATCCGTTTTCAATCCTGCCAATGATGGGGAGAATTTTTGCCGGGTGCCATCAGCTTGTAGTGCTAGAGGAATATCAAACGGTATATGATTTGTTGAGCAGGATTTTTGAATTAAAATTCTTTATCCAAGAGGGTGAAGATTCTGAGGATGCACCGGAAGAGGATTATATTGAATTGTCAGATTCTAAAATAGAAGAAGAGTTATCTTATGATTTAGATAAAGCAGCTACAGACTGGATCATCTCATTTATGTATTTAACAACCGAACAAAGCGATAAAAATCGTGCGGAAAAGCTTATCAAAATGTTAGAAACATCTATATGTAAAAATCTGAAGCCAAGAATTCTGAAGGACTTAGGCGGATCTGAGAAATTGTTTGTTTCTATGCAATCTGCTTTAGAAATTGCAATTGCTGATCTGGAAACAAAAAAGACTGAAATTCTAAAATCCGGTAATAGAAATAGAAAATTTTTTGAAATAGAAGATAAATTAACTCGAAGCAACGAACTTCTGACAGATATTCGTATGCGATGCTTAGAAAGGAAAAAGGAAGAACAAATAGAATCATTTTTAGAGGATAGATGGAATGATGTGTGTGAGGTTGTCGAGTGGTTGAGCTTTGAAAAATATATCGATGATCAACCGGAAATTGATACAGTTTTGGAAATTTGTGAAGAACTTGTTCAATCTGATGAAATTCAGTATGATGATTGGCAGTTAAGAAAAAAGGTAATTACCGATATTGTTGAACATGATTACTATGATTGTCTTGGCGCTTCCGATATTATGGATGAGCTTGCTGAAAAACTATGTACAAATGATGAAGAATACCTGATATATGCGGATATTCTATATACCTATAGAAATGAAGAAAAAGCAGCGTTTATATATAATCGACATGGCAGAGAAGATAAGTATATTACTTATTTAGAAAATTATTTAGGAAGTGAACAGAAGAATTATAATGCTTTAATTACATACTACAATCTGCATAATCAAAAGGATGATGCAATACGTGTTGCTCAGCTGGGATTAAAAAAATGTAAAGATGATTTAACAGATATCTTTATTTTTCTCCTTTTGCATACAAGAGAAAATGATGCTGCATGGTTTGAAAAATTATTTGCTAGCGCAAAACGGAGAAAGAATGTGGATATGAATAAAATTGATATAGCAATGCAAAGGTGAATGATGTAATGTTGTCAAAGGGTACACACATCTATGGAAACGATTTAGAATCAACTCTTTTATAATCAATGCAAAATCAGACAGATGGAGCGAACACACAAGTAAAGAAAAGCCAATAACATAAGCAAATAGACATCAATATTTTATCATGATAGGAGAACTCTTATGCAATATGAGGATAGAATACAGCAACTGGAACAGGAAAATGCATTTCTAAAAGCTGAACTAAGAAAAAGAGGGTATTTTTATCTTTCCGCAAATGAAAAGCTATCTACCATAGATAAAATAGAAATCTATTTAAGTTATTTCAGAGGAAGACCGGATGTTTATGCCGAAAGATACTTTCGTAAGAAGCATCAGAAATTCGGTTGGAATCCTGCATGTGACAGGAGTTTTCAAGCAGGGTGTAAAAAGGGAAAAATAAAAAATTATTGTAGCATCTGTCCAATCTCTCAATTTCCTTCTCTGGATGAGGATATCCTAAAACATCACTTCACTGGGAAACTGACATGCGAAGGGATTGGAATTTATCCTTTACTAACGGATAATACCTGTTATCTTATAGCGATGGATTTCGACGAGGATAACTGGTTTGATGACATGCTGAGTGTCTATAAAACAGCCTTGCGCTTTGAAGTTTATCCCTTAATGGAACGATCTTCTTCCGGTCAGGGTGGACATTTATGGCTGTTTTTCGAATCACCGGTAAAAGCATTAAAAGTAAGAAAGCTGGGTTCTTTACTCATTCAGGAGGCAATGGAAGGTAATAAAAATCTTAACTTTAATTCCTTTGACAGAATGTTTCCCAATCAGGACTACCTGCCACAGGGAGGCTTTGGAAATCTGATTGCCCTACCGCTGCGACATGATGCGTATTTAAAAGGTAATTCCTCTTTTATCAATGATTTACAGCAGGTGATCGACCATCCCATAGAATATCTTGCTTCTTTGCCGAAGCTGACGGAACAGCAGCTGGATCGGATTTTAAACAGCTATTACAAAAATGATTCTTTCTTCGATCAACAACAAATGGGATTATCCTTAGATACAAATATGAAATATTCCAAACAAATGTATGGTCTGGAAAATACCATGCTCTGTATAGAAAAGAAGAATTTAAATCTTTATACGTTATCTGTATTGAAAAGACTGGGCTCCATGTACAATCCGGAATATTTTTTGAAGCAGAAATTGAAAAAACCAATTTATCGGGAAACAACTCCCAGAGTACTGAGCTATTATGAGGAAGATGACAGGTATTTAATTTGCCGAGAGGACAAAAATATAAACTGCAAGAAATATTTCCGGAAGCTGAAATACAGCTCGAAGCACAGGTAACAAACGGTCAGGTAATCGATATAGCGTTTACAGGAGAATTGTGGCAGAATCAACAGGAGGCTGTCAATACACTGATGCAGTATGATATGGGAATTATGAAGGCAGTTCCGGGTTTTGGTAAAACAGTTATGGCATTGTATATGATAGGGCAAAGAACAGTATCTACTTTAGTTATCGTACCCAATAAAGAAATCCAAAAACAGTGGGAACAACGGATTCATGAGTTTTTAACCATACCGCCATGTAAATCAAAAAGAGACTCCTATATCGGAATTTATAACGGCTCCAAGAAAAAACTGAGAGGGCATATAGATATCGCCGTTGCTGCATCTTTAGCAAATTTAGAGAACATTGCAGTTACCCTAAAGGAATATGGCATGATTATCGTTGATGAATGTCATCATGCCGCCAGCGATACATTTACCAGAGTTTTGAGAAACGTGAATGCAAAGTATATATATGGCTTTTCGGCAACTCCCAAAAGAAAAGACGGATTGGAGAAAATCATGCATATGTTCTGTGGTCCTATTCGCTATGAAACAGTTCATTTCAAATACAGAATACATACAGGTTCCAACAGCTCCTGATTCCCAGAATGACGACTATGCGATGTCTGGATGATAATAAAACCTACACGCAGTATTGCAGCGACATTATGAACGACCCAAAACGAAATTATCTGATTGTGAAGGATGTGGTGAAAGAATTTCAGAATGATGGTAAAATCATTATCCTGTCAGAGCGTAAGCAGCACCTGACAATCTTATATGAGATGTTAAAGCACATGCATATACATGTGTATGTACTGACTGGTGAAAGAAAAACAAAAGAGAGAAATGAAATCATTGCAAAAGTACGGAATTTTAATAGCAAGGAGAAATTCATCCTCTTGGCAACTAGCAAGCTTCTTGGTGAAGGCTTTGATTTACCTGCCTTATCAACGTTATTTCTTGTTATGCCGATTTCTGATGAATCCAGGATAGAGCAGTATACAGGAAGAATTCATAGAAATGTGGAAGGTAAGGATATGGTGAAGGTATATGATTATGTTGATGCTCATATACCTATGCTGGAAGGAATGTTTCGTAAAAGGTTGAAGCAGTATCAGAAAGAAGGCTACTTTCTGCAGGAACAAAATCAAATTGTTGAAGTTTCCCAGCTGATGTATGAAGGACAGAGCTATAAACATGTATTCCTTGACGATATAAAGGCGTCCAGCAGTGAAATCCTGATTATGAACGCGCATTATGAGTTAGGAAAAATCAAAAGCTATTTCGATGTCATGCAGGAAAAGGCACATCAAAATGTTCAGCTGTATGTCGTCTTGAATGATGAGCAAAGACAAAAGGAAATGCTTGTGCGAACGATAGAAGGAATGGGTGCAGCTATTTTGTACAGCAATCATTCAGCACATTTTGTTGTGATTGATAAAGAAATTATCTGGTACAGTGATATGGATTTCCTTGGAAGGGCAAAAAAAGATGGTTTAAGTACAAGGCTGAAAGATCCGCATCTGGTAAATGAAATTATGAAAATTGCACAGGATGAACAGCTGCAAAATATAGAATGACACAAAGGCAAGCTTATGGTGAATAAGAAAATGAATGTAAAATAGAAAATAAAAAAGCTAGATACTCCAATACCATTTGGAATTAAGGTAAAAGCTGTATGAGGAAAATGCTATTGTGGAAGCTATCACTGTTAATGATAACAAAGCCTGTATCCGCGTAAAAAGGAACGATTGACTATACTGCGGTTTTACAGAAAACAGAGCATGCCGTTACGATTGCTTGCAACTGTCCGTATTTTGGAGAATGCAGGCACGAGGTAGCTGAATTACAGTATCTTGAAAAGCATCCAGTATTGAAATCAATACAGACCGGTCACGACAGAGATTAGTCATCTGGATGATTTTTAGCTTGAGGTTAAGGAACAGCTGTATGAGCTGGATGAAAATGATGAGGATTTATCGCATGAGGAGTGTCTGTGTTTACGCTATCAGACAATTCAACATGAAAGGGATGTGGAAACCAAGCTACGGATGCTGATTTATTTATCAAAGAAAATAGTAGTTTTCCCTGATGTATGGATGGTGATTGTTAAGAATCTGAATCAGAATCCGGAATCTGTAAAAGCGGTAATTTCAAACAGGAAGGAACAGGATATGATTTTCATGCTAAGCGTAGCAATATGGGCTGTGGAGAAATCTGGTCCCTCAGCATAGGAAGCATTGATGATATGCTTTCAGGAGAGAATGATGGAATTGGAACATGTATTCGCTAATGCAGGTATGTAAGGCAGGATAGCAGGAAAGTCAAAACTGTAATTACGTACATATAAGAATCGGAGGTCCCCATATGGATGAGCATTTTATTTATATCGTACTGGAAATCGTATCGGAAATACCCAAAGGAAGCGTCGCAACCTATAAACAGATTGCGGAGCTGGCAGGCAGAGAGCAAAATGCCAGACAGGTTGGTAAGATTCTTTCCGCTTCCTCCTTGTATGGCGAATACCCCTGCCATCGCGTCGTTAACAGTGCGGGTAGAACTGCACCGGACTGGGATGAACAAAAGGATCTCCTCATAGACGAGGGCGTGACCTTTAAACCTAACGGAAACGTTGATCTCAAAGCCTGTCAGTGGAAAATATAAAGCAAGCACCTCTATCAAAAGAACCACCAGCAAAACCCAAACAGAGGCACGCTTAACCTGGCGAGTGAACTTCCCAAATTACTGTGTGATAAATTATTTTCAAAAAGCATACAGCAACCCTGCAGTTTCTAATGAGAAACCGTCATTTCCTGAATTCATGCTAACAAATTCGGAAAAAGTGTCTTATAATGTAACTGACAGGGGAATTCTCCCGCAAACTTTACAAGCCAAGGAGCAATCGATTATGGAAAAAAATATACGTCTGGTTATATGTGATATTGACAGTACCCTCGTTACTTCCGAAAGAGAACTGACACCAAGAACGAGAGCTGTCATCCATCAGCTTCACGCAAAAGGAATTTACTTCGGCATCGCATCAGGCCGGCCATTGGATGAACTGGCAAAAAAAGCAGCACTGTGGGGAATCTCATACCCCTTTGATATCCTGATCGGCATGAACGGCTCCGAGCTTTGGGATAACCTTCATCAAAAGGAATTCAGCTACTTTAAAATGAAAAAGGAGTGGATCAAAGAAACAATGGAGCTGATGAAGCCCTTTGATTCCAACTGCTTTATCTATCGTGATGACTGCCTGCTCTGTGAACGCGATGACGCACAAATGCGCAAATCCGCCCTGACCAGTGACAAACATATGGTTGTCGTGGACTCTCTCTCTGTCATGTATGAGCAGGAGAACGCTAAAATCATGTATCGTGTCAAAGAAGATATCGTGGATGAAATCGAACAATATTTGAACCGACATCCCTCTCCTTACTATAAAGGCTTCAAAACGCAGCCGACCCTCATCGAATTTGCAGACAAACGGGTATCCAAAGCCTATGCACTGAAAAAATTCTGTGAATGTAACAGAATAACACCGGAAGAGGTCGTTGCCTTTGGCGATACGACCAATGATAATGACATGCTGGCATACAGCGGTCTTGGTGTCTGTATGATCAATGGCAGTGATGATACCAAAGCGATTGCAGATGATATCACCGCATACAGCAATGATGAAGACGGCTTTGCCAGATACATGGAAGAGCATTTTCTGAAATAACTGAGGCATACAGGTAAATATCTCTCGCTAATCGGCTTTGCCAGATACATGGAAGATCATTTCTTGAAATAACAGAGGCATACAGGTGAATATCCCTCGGTTATCCGCCTAAACACAATAGACACATACAGGAACGTGTCTTTATTGATTGTTGCAGCCTGCATGCAAATCCTGATAACCCCCTGCCTGCAGGGTCAGAAAATTCATAAGGACAAGGAAACACAGCATTCAATCACCAGTACCGAAAATACTATACCTGTAGGAATCTCTGGTTTAAGACGATCTATAAACGAACGCATATCCAAAGAACCCGGCCTGCACAAAATGATAAAGCCCATAAAAAAAGTATCCGTAAGGGATTCACTTCCATCAGGAACACATCCTATAGCCAGCCGGATACTTTTTACTACGCAATTCTTTCCTCTTGTTATTATCACACAAAATGCAATAACATGCCAATCAACACTTTTCGATTGATAGAGTAAAAAAGTTATGGGATTAAAATCATTCACATATATCTTAAACACAGATTCAATGAGAGTACATTAAATAAGGTATAGAAGTACATTCGTATTCTCAATATTTAATAATCTTCGTTTATTTAATTGTATCTTGATTATACGAATTTTCAAGTTTCTATTATACTTTTAATTTCAATATAAAAATCCCATAAACTTTTGACTCTATCTTTTCGATTCACATCTACCGCTTTTCCTTTACTCCATACTCTTCAAAGACTCCACCATATCAATATGATTCAATACACGGTTTGTAATCAGATTTACGATAACTGCAAAACCAAAGGACAATATCACCGTATACAGATAGCTTATGGGACGTATCGTCACAGCGAAATGGATCGACGGCATATTCAGCACATACGTAAGACTCTGCGCAAGTATCGTACCGGCAGGAAGCCCGGCCAGAATACCCAGAAATGTCAGAAGCAGCGTTTCCTTATTCACATAGGAATGCACTTCCTTATCATGAAAGCCCAGCACCTTAATCGTCGCAAGCTCCCGTACCCGTTCTGATATATTTGTTGTGGACAATGTGAACAGAACAACGAAGGCAAGAGCGGCAGCCATGGCTAAAATCAGATAGACAACCGAGGTTATCAGGGAAAAGGAGGTTTCAAACGCATCCTGCATCGACGAAGTGCTTACAACAGACAACACACCATCCCTGTCCTCCAGCTTCTGCACATAGCTGTCCTTCTGCTGTTCACTGATATTGCCCCTAAAATTCGCCAGCACTGCATTCTCCCTATAAGAACCAAACAGCGACTCATAGGTGTTTTCACTCATATAGATGGTATTTCCCAGATAATTCTGAACGATTCCCGTGACCTTTACACGCTTTTCCATCAGATCGCTGTTCTGCACACGTATCGTATCCTTCACAGAAAAATCTAATACCTGCGATGCATTCTGCGTCACAAACACATCGCCTTCTTCAAGCGTTACCGGATCACCATCCAAATCCTCCAGTGAGAGATACGAAGCCACATCCGCCTGTTCGGAAAAGACCATCAGCTGTACGCGTTCTTCCTTATTTCCACTGCTCTTGATTGTGGCATTATCCACCAGCAGCGTCAGGCACTCGCTTACCTCATCATCCCTTGAAAGCGATTGGTATACATGCTCATCATCCTTCATCACCATGAGATCATAGCGGTATATATGCTCATACTGTCTCGGAATCAATGCACTGACGGAATCATTGATCGCCATGGCGCACAGCACCAGCGCACTGCAGCCCATAATCCCGAACACCGTCATCAGCATTCGTTTCTTATAGCGAAACAGATTCCTTGCCGTAACCTTATTCAAAAACGTCAGATTTCTCCATAACGGACGAATCCGCTCCAGCAGAACTCTTGCGCCTGTTCGTGGCGCCTTAGGCCGCATCAGTATAGCCGGCATATGCTTCAGCTCTCCATGAACCGCAATCCACACGGCAATCAGTATCCCGCCGGTAAACAATGCGATTCCACCGATTCCATACCATGCGTCAAATTGCAGACGGTAATTCGGAAGCAGGTATAATGTTTGAAAGATACTGAACACAAACTTCGGAAGCAGAAGGAAGCCGCCGATATCCCCGATGATACCTCCCAGCAGACAGGCACTTCCCGCATACAGGAGATATTTCTTCATGATTTCTATATTTCGAAACCCCAGCGCCTTGTAGGTTCCAATCAACAGGCGCTCTTCCTCCACCATTCTGGTAATCGTCGTTAACGCAATCAGAATCGCAACCGTGAAAAATACAATAGGAAAGGCTGTACCAACCGCCTCGATGGAAGCCGCATCACTTTCGATATTGCTGTAGCTGGAAAGTGAGGAACGATCCTGGATGTACCATTTCGGATGCTCGATGGAAGAGGTATCCACATATGCGGCGGCCTGTGGATCAATTGCATATGCCGCAAGCTTCATCTGCTCCGTCAGCTCATCATAGCGCCTGTCCTCCTGCTGCTGCTTCACATCCTGTTCCAGCGTTTCCTTCGTCCGTTTGATCAGCGCCTCATATTCATCCGAATACGACGCCATATCCCGGCTGCCCTTTACCTGTACATAGGCTGCCGTATAGGCAGGGATAGAAATACCGTCTTCCCTGATAAAGCATACGTAGCGGCTTGCCGAAATGGAACGAAATGATGCTGCCCCGTCTTTATTGTTCAAATCCGAAGGGTCCTGCACGATGGCAGATATGGTATAAGTGCTTCTGATCTGCGATGGTTCATGAAACCGGATCGTATCACCGATCGTTTTTCCGCTGTCATCCGCATAGGTTTTGGAAACAGCGATCTCTTTCTCGTTTTCAGGCAGCCTCCCCTTCAGGAGATAAGGTGTATTCAACTGTCCGCCCAGTGTCTGTACATCCGTATTCTGTGAACTGCCCTTTACGGAGGTATATACCGTTTCGCGATAGACACCTTCTGCACGCTCGATTCCATCCGCCTTTCGCAATGCCGCGAGATCGTCCTCATCCAGCCCCATCGTTGACACTATCTGAATATCGAATACCTGCTGTGCATCGTAAAACTGATCCGCACTGTAGCGCAGATCGTCACAGGCAGCCTTCAATCCGCTCAGCATCATGACACCAAGCGCAGTGATAATCAGGATGGAACAAAAGCGCTTCTTGTTGCGGAATATCGTTCTGCGGATATCTTTACCGGATGCTTTCATTATCATCACCACGCAATTTCGGAAACCGGCAGCGGTGTATTGCGTACCATTTCACTGACTGCCCCGTTTTTAAAGCGTATGATGCGATCCGCCATCTGTGCAATAGCCGCATTGTGTGTGATGATGAGAACGGTCATCCCTGCCTGGCGGCTCAGCTTCTGTAACAGCCCCAAAACCATACGCCCGCTTTGATCATCCAGCGCGCCGGTCGGCTCATCGCAAAGCAGCAGCTTCGGTTTTTTGGCAATGGCTCTGGCAATGGCGACCCGCTGCTGTTCTCCTCCGGAAAGCTGCCCGGGGAAATTACTGCTTCGATGTGACAATCCGACGAGCTTCAGAATTTCTCCTGCATCCATGCTGTCCTTCTTCATCTGATTTGCCAGCTCGATATTCTCAAGGGCGGTCAGATTCGGTATGAGATTATAAAACTGAAACACAAAGCCGATATCATAGCGCCGGTATTCCACCAGCTGTCTGTGATTGCAGGCGGTGATATCTCTGCCATCCACAAGCAGTTTTCCACTGGTAGCGGTATCCATACCGCCCAGAATATTCAATGCCGTCGTCTTGCCGGCACCCGATGGTCCCAGGATGACCGCAAGCTCGCCCTGCTCTATGGTAAAGCTGGCACCGTCCAGGGCTCTGGTTACGACATCTGCACTGTGATAATGCTTTGCGATGTTGTCAAATGTGATATATGCACTCATAAAGTCCTCCATAATTCCTATGAACTATTATAAAATGGAACGTAAAGCGTATCAATAAACAATATGCGACATGCTGTTGAGTGATTGAAATACAGTGGCCGGCATGGTATCATAAAGCAAGGTAAAGCGTAAAAGAAACGCTGTGCAGGCAGCCTTGCATGATTAGAAATGAGAATATGCGATACCGCTGTTACGCTTTTGATTATGATGTTCATTCGCAAGCCCTATTCCCGTGATACGCGTTCCTCATCTGTACGTTTACCAGTAAAATCATACATAAGTGCCACATACATGTTTTGCAGTGTTATAAATTACACAGCAAACGATTCTTTCAGAAGTATGTATTCCCGTTATTCCATCCGATTCTATGCCAGCATAGCTGTCTTACCATACAAGAAGCAACCCGACAGCGGCATAGAACGAAGCAGCTTTGCTTAGGAAATACGTGTACCACCCCTATAAACGTCAAGGGTTTTCCTAATAGTGCTGCGTAAAGAAAGGAACTACCACCATGAAAAAACAGCCGCAGATTACAGAACAGACAAAGGACAAGCTGCGCTCAGCCTTCTGGACGCTTTATTCCAGTAAGCCGATTGATAAAATCACCATAAAGGAAATCACAGATCTGGCAGGCTATAACCGGGGAACCTTCTATTTATACTATAAGGATGTCTATGATATCCTTGCATCTATAGAGGCTGAGCTGCTGCAGGCATCTGAACAGATTCTTGAAACAGCAAGAGAAAGCGAGCTGTCCGGGTTAAAAAATCATATGAGCATGATTATGGAGCTGGCCAGGAAATATTCCGCCTATGTAAGTGTATTGCTGCGGGACCCTTCCAGCAATCAGTTCAGCAGGAAGCTGCGGGAAATGATATGGCCAATACTGCGTCCGTATGTAATTCAGCATCCCTGTACCAGACAGGAGGAAAGCATTCTGGAGGAATTTTACCTCTGCGGTCTGCTTGCCGCAATTTCAAGCTGGGTCAAAGAGGAGGAGCCGCTTCCCATTGATCAGTTTATCAGCTTTGTGTTATCAACTATACTGCCATTCAGCAGAAAAGCCTGAACACAGTATAGTGCAGGCAATCAGGAAGGTATGCAGGAAGCATCGGTATACTGATGTTGCGCATACAGAATCGTGAAATCTGTGGATTATCCACATGTATATAGGAGAATCGAGCCAGCTGTAAATTGCATATATGCATACCGGGCTGCAGGAAATTATGGGACTGTCTTATGAGGTGTGCGCATGAATTTTGTAATGAGATGAGAGGGTGACGATATGAGGATAGCTATTGTAGAGGATGAGAAAGATTTAGCCTTGGAGCTGCATGCACTCCTGCAGAAGCTGGGCAGCCACAGCATTGATATGTTTCCCGGCGGAGAGCAGTTTCTATTCGCATGGGAGGAGCAGCCCTATGATCTTGTGTTTCTGGATATACAAATGAAGGGTATGAACGGTTTAAAGATAGCCCGCAAGGTGCGGGAAAAGGACGCACACGCCTATCTTGTGTTTCTGACAAATGACCCCTCCTTCGTATTTGAAGGCTATGAGGTAAATGCCGTCCGCTACTGGCTGAAGCCGGTACAGGAGGAAAAGCTCTGTCAGCTGTTGGATCAGCTGGAAGCACCGAAAGCGTATCTGTTATGGTCCATAGATGGAGAACTGCGCAAGCTGTATGAGGAGGATATTTATTATTTGGAAAGTGATGCACATTATGTGCGCTGTCATCACCGCAAGGGGATCTTCCGCATGAAGGGCAGCTTTCAAAAGGAATGTGCCGGACTTTCCGGCGACTTTCTGAGCTGTCATCGCAGCTACTGTGTGAATCTGAATCACATCCATGCATTGCGCAAAGACGGCTGTATGCTGGATAATCAGGAATGCATCCCGGTAAGCAGAGGAATGAAGCAGCGGGTGCAGGAGGAAATTATGAAGCGCTGCAAGCGGGATTTGTTATGCAGATTTTGATACTGCTGCCGCTGCTGGTTCACCTGTGGCTGCTTCGGAAGCAGAGAAACAGACTGCTGTGGGAGGCTGCCGCTTCCCTGATCGTTTTTTCTGCAATCCTGTATACGGGGGATCGCCGGCTCTATGCGGCATTTCTTCTGCTTATTTTTATCATGGATACAGGCGGGGAGTATATCCTGCATATCATCGTACCCGTTTTTATCCTGCTGACCTGGCCGCTTTCGTATGCCCCCTTTGTCTGGACACTGCTGGAGCTTGTGCTCGTACTCTATGATAAGCTGATGATCCGCAGCTATGAACAACAGCTGCAGGAATATCAGAATAAGGTATTTGACCGGCAGGTGCAGGAGGTGGAGCATATGTATACCACCATGCGTGCATGGCGGCATGACTATCATAATCACCTGCAGAATCTCAAGGCGAAGCTGCGGAAGGCGGAGCTGGAGGAATCGCTGAGCTATCTGAATGAGCTGGAACAGGAGCTGGATGATATCCGGCAGCTGGTGGAAACCGGAAATGCCAATATGGATGCAATCCTCAACTCCAAGCTTTCTCTGGCACTGGCGCAGGGAATTGATATCAACGTGAAGGCAAGCGTTCCCGAAAGCATACCGTTTCAGGATACGGATATGTGTGCTCTGCTGGGAAATCTGGCGGATAACGCGGTGGAGGCCTGTGCAAAGGTAAAGGAGCAGCCGTTTTTACGGCTGTATATCGGTCTGTACAAGGGACAGCTGTATATCTCCTGTACCAACGCCACCAGTGAAGCTGTACGTAAGCTGGATGCGGACTATGTGACAAAAAAACGCGGCAATCACGGACACGGGTTAAAGCGTATGAACCTGATTGTTGAAAAATATGACGGCTTTATACAGCGGAAAAACGAGCCCGGAGTATTTCTTACGGAGATCATGCTGCCGCTGCAGGAATCCGACAGAACCCGAAAGTGAAATGCTGTGGGGAACACAGAGGTATTCTCTGCTGTATGCATAATTACGAACACAGCGAAATCCGCTTTATGTTGTACTGCCCTATATCCGATTATCGAGGAGGTATACAACCATTCGTGTACGAAAATCTGCAATTCGTGCACGTTTTGTTATTATTGCGAGCTTTTGCTTTATACTGCAGTTGTGAGGTGAGAATATGAAAAAAACGATACCGGGAAATATGCTGTATCTGCTTAAAATTTTATGGAAAATCGACCGTCACACCTTTTGGAGCATGCAGCTTCACATACTGCTTGGCGCAATCGTCCCCTTTATTTCTGTACTGATTCCCAGTGTGATTATAAATCTGCTGCTGAAGGAACGCTCGCTATCAGATTTTGTACTTGTGCTGGGAGGGCTGTTGCTGCTGTATGGAATCCTGCAGGGACTGGTAAGCTATTTAAACGAATACAATGCATTTGCGTTTATTAAAAGCCGGGGGTTGTATTTTGTCCGTAACGTATATATGGGAAGAGCACATCTGGACTATGCTCAGCTGGAAAATGAGGAATACAAGAAAATACTGGAGGATGCGGTAGAGGCGATCGAATCCAATAACAGCGGACAGGAGGGAATGTTCCATGACTTCATCATCTTTGCCACATCACTTCTGGGACTGGTGCTGTATGCACTGGCTAGCTCTGGACTCAGTATATGGTTTGTACTTGGTCTGCTTCTGCTAGTGGTTTTGCAATATGCATTATTTTCCATTGCCAGACATTATGAGTATTCACACCGCTCAGAGCTGGACGGCTATCTTATCGAAACGCGCTATCTGAATCAGATTGCATACGACACAGCGGCAGGCAAGGATATTCGCCTGTATCAGCTGCAGGATTGGATCAACGATAAATTTGAGCATGTAAACCGTTTGATTGCCCGTATTCGCACCAGGGATTACAGTGCTTATATGCTGGTGGATACGCTGGGAGTGCTGCTGGATTTTGTGCGGGATATCGCCTGCTATGCATTTTTGATCAACCGGCTGATTGCAGGAATGGCGATTGATGAGTTTGTATTCTATCTCGGTATTATTTCCGGCTTTTCCCTCTGGTTTAAAAAGGTGGAGGAAAGCTATGCGAGAATGTCGGTAAACAATGTACTCGTCAACCGGATGCGGACAGCCTTGCATATGAAAAACAGAATGCATCATGGCAGCGGTGTCAAATTGAATCAGCAACAGGTTACGATTACCTTTGATCACGTATCCTTCTCCTATCCGAATCAGGATAGAAGCATACTGGAGGATGTTTCCTTTACCCTGCAGGATGGAAAAAAGCTTGCACTGGTCGGCGCAAACGGAGCCGGGAAAAGTACGATCGTAAAGCTGATTCTAGGCTTTTATACACCAAGTGCGGGGAATATTTATATCAACGGCACGGATATATGTGAGCTGGATCTGGATGATCTGTATACGCATATCACAGGTATTTTTCAGGATGCAGTGATGCTCAGCTATTCCATTGCGGAAAATGTAAGCATGCAGGATATTTCTGACACCGATCTACGGCGGGTGAAGGACTGTCTCAAGCGCTGCGGACTCTGGGAGTTTATATCCGCACTTCCGCAGCAGGAGCTGACGCATATCGGCAAGGATATCGAAGAGGATGGAATTCAGCTGTCCGGAGGTCAGAAGCAAAAGCTGTTTATGGCCAGAGCGCTGTATCGCGACTTCGGGTGTCTGTTGCTGGATGAACCGACAGCTGCACTGGATGCACTTGCGGAAAAAGAACTGTATGAAAGCTATCATGAGCTGACACAGGGAACCTCCAGTCTGTTTATATCTCATCGGCTGAGCTCCACAAGATTCTGTGATGAAATTCTCGTGCTGGATCAGGGGCATATCGCAGAGCGGGGAAGCCATGATGAGCTGCTGGCAAAGCAGGGGATTTATGCGGCGATGTTTCAGGCACAGTCGCAATATTATGAGGAAGAGGGTGATGGATGTGAATGCATGGCAGGAAATTAAAAAATTTACCGGGATTGTCCGGTTGAGCAATTCGCATATTGTCTGGATCTGGGCCGGCTATGGAATTACGAATGCGCTATCTCCGTTTATCACCCTGTATTACTCCGCAGAAATTCTGAATCAGCTGATTGTAAAAGAATATACGGCTGCATTTCAAACGGCGCTTCTCATGTGCACAGGGGTACTGTTCTGTTCCCTGCTGGCAAAGGCGTTTTATAACCGTCTTAAGGTTATCTGCCGAACAGCGGTACAGCGAATTGATCAGAAGCTCCTGTATAAGGCGATGTGCATGGAATATGAGCGTATGGAAACACAGGAAACCATGGATACGCTAAGAAGAACACGCAATTCCAGCAACGGTTCCGGAAAGATTGACTCCGCAATTGAGAATTTCGCATTATGCAGTTCCTCACTCTGTACGATCCTTCTGGCATTGTTTGCGTTAGGCGCTATGATGCTGCAGATTCACACATGGGATATCTATCTCCTTTTGCTGCTGGCGGTTTTGGCTGTATTTCTGTTATTTAAAAATGCATTCGCAAAGAAGCATGGCGCTCTTCTCGAAAAGCTGTGTAAGGAAAATGATCATAATAATGCTCTGGTTAATTACCTGTGGGGTTTGTTCTACAGGATGGAAACGGCTAAGGAAATCCGTCTTTATCATATGGATGCTTTGTTTGAAGCGAAAAATGATGAGCTTATGCAGGATCCGGCTTTCCGCAGCTTCGGCAAGGATAACGGAAAGCTGCTGTTTCAAAGTGATCTGCTGGGGCAGGTGCTTTCCTTCAGTGCCTACATGTATGTAGCTACTCTGGCCATGCGTTCCATCATATCCATCGGGCAGGTGTTGTATATGGCGGGAATTATCCTGAAGGCAGTGGATGCGATTGCAAACTTTCAGGTAGACTATGCACAGCTTCGTCATCAGCTCTCCTATCTGAATGCGTTTTCTGATTTCCTGCATCTTCCCAATATGCATTATGACGGAACGCTTCCCATTGAAAAACGGGATGATGGAGAATATGAATTTGAATTCCGTCATGTTTCCTTTCGTTATCCGCAACAGAAAAATGATGTCCTGCATGACGTGAATATCCGGTTTCATGTAAAGGAAAAGCTGGCGATTGTGGGGATGAACGGTGCAGGGAAAACCACGATTGTGAAGCTGCTTTGCCGGCTGTATGATCCAAGTGAGGGAGAAATATTATTAAACGGAATCAATATCCAAAAGTACGATTATGCAGAATATACAAGTATCTTCTCTGTTGTGTTTCAGGATTTTGCACTGTTTTCTTATCCGCTGAATGAAAATGTTGCCGGAGCATCTATACCGAACGATAATAGGATTGCGTCTGTCCTGCAGCGTCTGGATGTCTGGGAGCGCATCAAGTCGTTTACCGATCAGGAGCACAGTCTTCTGTTTACGAATTATGCGAATGGTGTGAATGTGTCCGGCGGAGAGGCACAAAAGCTGGCTATTGCCCGAGCTTTGTATAAGGACGCTCCCTTTGTGATTCTGGATGAGCCAACCGCCGCACTGGATCCGCTGTCGGAGGCGGAGATTTATGAGCATTTCGATATGCTGGTAAAAGGAAAAACAACCCTGTACATCTCTCATCGCATGAGCTCCTGCAAATTCTGTGACCGCATCATTGTTATGGAACAGGGGAAGGTGGAGGAAGAGGGGACACACGATACTCTGCTGAAGGAGAATGGCGTGTATGCACAGCTCTGGAATGCGCAGGCGCAGTATTACAGTGAGTAATGGTGTTTCTTATGGATTTCTTAAACGTGAGCATCTGTTGGTCAAGGCAGCAGCATATGAAATTCTGTAAACCATTCCGGTATTGAAAAGAGAATTCTGAAAAATGGATGCCGCCTTTTATTTGTTATTTGAAAACAGGATATATAATAGAAAGCATGCGCTTTAACATTTGTTAACAGAATTTTAAGAAGCGTGATGCTACAATTTACTAATTTATTTAGAATTTCTTAAATAATTACAGCTTTATTGGGTGACTTTCGTTAGCATATCAATGCTAGTAATTCTAAGTGGCAGTAAATAATTATTCAAATTTTACCAAAAACATGTTATTATATAAATGTTGATATATATGTACAATTACTACGTATTATAAATATCTTATTTACAAAGTTATACTTTATGAAATTGTCTAAAAACAGCAGATTATGCTGTTTTTTTGCATAAGAATAAGGAAAAATGCCCTTTTATACACGTGTTTATATATGTATAGGTTTATGTATAATACATGTGGATTATGTAGCAATTTGAAATATGGGCGTGGTATGCTACATAAAGAAAGAGAAAGCTGGTGAAAGAATAGAATGAATAAAATAAGCATATGAAGCTTAAATAAAAATGTACAAGCTATATGGAGAATTGAATTATGGATAGGAGAGAAAAGCATGAAGAAGATAAAAATGATAATGATTATACTCTGTACTGCTATTTTTATTGCAATGGGATTATCAATAAAAGTAAATGCGAAAAATGCAGTATCTGTTATGGAACAGAAATCACTTGATGATGTATCTAGTGAAGAAAAAGGTCCTATCGATGATATAGATAAAGTAAAAGGAGTTCGTCAAATTATGGCGGCTAGAGTAATTGATGAGAACTTTGCTTCAGCTATATATGATGCTTTTCAAAAGGAAGGGTTTTATGGGGACGATACCAAAACGATACGAGAGATTCTAGGTGAATATTCCAAGAGTATTGATGCTTCAAATAGAGGTATTAAAAGCATTCAGGGCATCGAGTGGTTGAGAAATACTAGGTTTATAGAATTAGGAAATAAATACGATGCACTTAATCCTGAAATTAAGAATGAGATTAGCGATCTCTCTCCTCTTTCAATAGAATATATAAATCGCATCAACCCTTCATCTGATGATGTTTTGAAATGGTTTAAAAATAAGAGTAATCTTGAAATTCAACTAGGGGGGAATCCAATCAAAAATTATGGGAAATGTGTTGGAGGCTTACAATTAACATATGGAGGTAGAGCATTACCGCTTATTCAGTCCAATAATTTAACAGCTATAAAATCAGGAAAGGAAAAGAATTGGAAGGTTGTTAAAAATATTAGACTGCCTGAATTAAAGAAAGATGGATTTGATGTAACGTTTTCAGGGAAAAAGCAAAATGGAAATCAACCCCTTACTAGAATAGAAAAGAGTATAACCACTGTTAACAGTGATGCAGAAATAAATTATGAGGAACTTAATAAGAAAAACTTACAAATTGACAATATAAAACATAGTGGAGATCTTTGGGCTACACTGGGACATGAAGCTAAGGATGCAATTGATTTCTTTAAATATAATTCAATAGGCGGAGGTGTCGATATAAGACTTGATCCGGATTATATCTCATATAGTTATGAGACTACTTTTAGAACTCGTATCTATACACCGGTAATTGCGGAAAGTATAGCAAAAGCCAATATCAAAGTAACGAAACTAATAACAGAAAACAAATCAGGAATAAAAAGAGTGAAGGGAGCAAAATACTATTTATATAATGCAAATACGAATTCGAGATTCTCAGATAAGCAGTATATCACAGATGAGAATGGTGAATTTATGATTGTAGATAATCTCCCATCAGGGGATTATTACTTACTTGAATTTGAAGCTCCAAATGGATTTAATCTTAATAAAAACAAGGTGAAATTCTCTATTTTTGAAGATAACAATGGAGTTCGTGTAACTGGTGGTGATAAAAACCTTAATGTAAATGCAGGAAATATCCAAGAGGATGTCGATGTGGTATATATTGATCGGTACTCCAACGATGTAGAAGTGAAGATTGAGGATATTCCAGATGCAGTTTTAGACCATGTTGAAATGAGCTATATAGATCGTGAAACTCAGAAAGAAAAAGAAGTTGAAATCACACAATCCTTTCTGTCTGCACAAGAAGCTTCTGCGTGGTTATCTAATTGGATAAACGTTAATAAAGGAAATGCGGAAAACATAGGCAGAATTGATGGTGAAGTGAAAATAAAAGTATACTACACCTATACAAAAAAGTTAATTACATCTGATTCAAGATCTGTTACAAATGTTGAATTCAATAAAAAGGGTAGCTATAGAGATGATGATAAAAATATTGTATCTCCTTTGGCAGGGGCTAAATTCAAATTAGTATGTACACATAAGCATGATGAAAATTGTAAAAGCAAAGACGGAAAATATAGCAATTGCAGTGATGCACATTCAGATTATACTGATTTTATAACAGAAAGAGGATGTAATTGGAGTAGCGAGGCTATAAGCAACAAAGAAGGAAAAGTTTTGTTTACAAATATTAACAGTGGTGTCTATGAGCTGACGGAAACAAAAGTACCTGAAGGATACAAGGAACCTAAAACATCATGGACAGTAATTGTAGATGCAGCAAATGATAAATTTACAATAGAAGAGGATAATGTTATAAATGACTGCAAATTAGAATGGAATCAAATGGATGGCTTTACGATAATAAATTTCAACCAGTAATACCGGATGAACCTACTATACCAAATACACCAGATAAGCCGATATATGAAGAAACTGTAAAACAGAACACACCCAAGACGGAGCAGAAAATAAAATTCAATAAAAATGCAAAAACAGGAGATTATTCAGATATGAGTTTTTGGAGTTTGGCTGCGCTTATATCGGTAATTACTATTTTGATTATAGTGACACAGAAGAGTAGAAATGCAAAAAATAATTAATTAAAAGCAGAATGTTTTCTGCCGTATACCTTTGCTATAAAATGCTGTTGGATAAGGCGGAATTTACATTGGAGGAAATAAAGAAGGTGTCAGCAATACGTTGTTGGGGATTCGTTCATTTCAGCAAGAGGAGCTGGTGCCGTACCAAGGAGTCCTGTATCTTGATTACACAGAGAGAATGTTCCTTTGAATAAAGCTGTTTATGTTAAGTATAAAAAAATATTTAAAGAAAGTAGTTCATACAGAGTCTCTACCTCACACCAGGATACAAGCAAATGAAACACTAAAGAAGAAATAAATTCCTATGATTCGGGAGGTTTATTTCTTCTTTTATATTCAAGGTCAGGGCGAGTTTTGAAGCATCTATGGAATATGCGATCCATCTGCTCTGTAAGGAATCTTCAAATCATACTGCACAGCTTGTTATACGTCAGTGGCAAAACGGAAAGCAACGCATAAAGCGGCTATATCCTGGGGAAGCTGGCAATCGCTGTCATCAGCCATGACAGCTCCTATATGCTGTGCAGGCTCTCTTGCTATTGAACCGGTAAACCGAGACCACAGTTTACGAAAAATGTAAAAAAAACTATCTTTTTATTTTCATACGGGGCAAAAAGCGTTAAAATGAATCTGTGCTATGCGCAAAAAGAAAAGAAAGAGTTAATTGGAGGTAAGACATGAGCGGTTTTTTTGGAGTAGCTTCAAAAGAAAACTGTGTACTGGATGTGTTTTTTGGTGTAGATTACCATTCACATCTGGGCACGAGACGTGGAGGAATGGCGATACATGGAGAAAAGGGCTTTGCCCGTGCCATTCATAACATCGAGAATTCTCCGTTTCGTACGAAATTTGAAAAAGATATTGAGGAATTTGATGGAAATTTTGGAATCGGATGTATTTCAGACAATGAGGCACAGCCGCTTCTAGTAAAATCCCATCTGGGATCCTTTGCCATCACAACGGTTGGCCGTATCAACAATCTGGAAGAGCTGCAGAGTCTGTGCTTTGAACGCGGTGTTACACACTTTCTGGAGATGAGTACCGGAGAAGTGAATCCGACAGAGCTGATTGCTTCGTTAATCAATCACAAGGCGACGATTGTTGAAGGTCTGCAGTATGTACAAAGTCTTGTCAAGGGCAGTATGAGCATTCTGCTGATGACACAGTATGGCATTTATGCCGCAAGAGATTTGCTTGGAAGAACACCGATCGTTCTTGGAGAAAAGGAAACAGGTTTCTGTGCAACCTTTGAAAGCAGTGCGTTTTTGAATCTGGGCTACCATCACTACCGTGATCTGGGAGCCGGAGAAATCGTCTTCATCACACCGGAGCGCATTGAAGTATTGCAGAAGCCGAAGGATAAAATGAAAATCTGTTCCTTCCTGTGGGTATATTACGGTTATCCGACATCTACCTATGAGGGCATCAATGTGGAATGTATGCGGAACCGCTGTGGTGAGCTGCTTGCAGGACGTGACAATGTTGACAATGTAGAGGTAGATAGTGTCGCAGGTGTTCCGGATTCCGGAATTGCACATGCTGTGGGTTATTCCAATGTTTCCAGTGTGCCGTTCGCAAGACCGTTTATCAAATATACACCTACCTGGCCGAGATCCTTTATGCCAACAGGTCAGATGCAGCGGAATATGATTGCGAAAATGAAGCTGATTCCGGTACAGGAGCTCATTCGGGATAAGCGTCTGCTTTTAATTGATGATTCCATTGTGCGGGGGACACAGCTCGGCGAAACCACGGAATTCTTATATGAAAGCGGCGCAAAGGAAGTCCATGTCCGCCCGGCCTGCCCGCCGATTATCTTCGGATGTAAATATCTGAATTTTTCACGCTCAAAATCAGAGATGGATCTGATTACGCGCAGAGTCATCCGAAAGCTGGAGGGGGATGATGTATCCAGTGAGGTACTGGCAGAATATGCAGATCCTGACAGCGAACGCTATCAGAAGATGTGTGAGGAAATTCGCCAGCGCTCCAACTTTACATCTCTTCGCTATCATCGCCTCGATGATATGATTGCTTCCATTGGGCTGGACAGATGCAAGCTATGTACATATTGCTGGGATGGCAAGGAAGACGACGAGGAGTAGGGAAAAGAAGCTTCGTCTGCTTTCTGAAGGAGAATAGAGCGGATAGTGATAACATCTTACCTGTTTTTGAAATAATAAAGAATCGGAGATACCTATGCAGTTGATGCAAGTCAGGCATAGGTATCTTCTTTTTTTGTAGGAGCAATATTGCTTTCTGTGTAATTTACTGCAGTAAGACAAAAGAGCCAGTTGCTTTCAAAAACCAAAAGAATACAGCGCATGTGCTTGACAGCTAACGATTATTAGCCTATACTGATGATAGAAAGCTAATGATTGTTAGCCGAAGGGAGAATACAATGAAACAGTTATCCACAAAGGAGCGTATCCGTACAGAGGCGCTGCATCTGTTTGCACAATATGGATATGATGCAATCAGTGTCGCACAGATTGCAAAGGCGGTAGGCATACAGGCTCCGTCCTTATACAAGCATTATGCAAGTAAGGAGGACATATTCCTTGCCATTATAAAGGAAATGGAGAAGCGCTATGCGCAGCATGCTGCCGGGATGCAGATCAATGGCAGTAATGCTATGGAAGACGGAAAGCTGTATACCCGGATTACCGATGAGCAGCTTGTCGATATGGGCATACATATGTTTTCTTATTTTCTTCATGATGCGTATGAGAGCAGCTTTCGGAAAATGCTGAATATGGAGCGCTACCATAATCAAAGACTTGCAGAGCTGTTTCAAAAGCAGTATTTCGATGATGCAATTGCATATCAGACAGTGATTTTTCAACACTTGATGAAAGCAGGTATTCTGAAGCCGCTTGATCCGCAGATTACGGCACTGCAGTTTTATTCACCAATCTTTCTGCTGCTTCAGCTATGCGATTCCAACCCACAGTATGAACGAACGGCAATTGAACTGCTTCAGAAGCATATTCGACAATTTCTGAAGCTGAATTCTACAAAGGGTGACTGATATGAAGGTTACGCTACTACATGGTCAGAATCACAGGCAGTCATCGTGGCATGCGGCACACCTGCTGCTGGAGCAGCTGCCGGTGGAAACCCTGCATGAATTTTATTTACCTAAGGATATGCCGCATTTCTGCTGCGGCTGTTATCGCTGCATGGAGCTGGGAGAGGACTTCTGCCCGCACACAGCATATATGGCTCCTATTATGAAAGCGATGAAGGAAGCTGATTTACTTATATTTACAACGCCTACCTACTGCTTGCGGACAAGCGGTTCCATGAAAGCATTTCTGGATCACTGCTTTCTAAATTTCGTTGTACATCGTCCCCTGCCTTCCATGTATGATAAGCAGGCGGTAATCTTGGCCTCCGGTGCAGGCAGCGGGATGAAAAAGGCCGCAAAGGATATACGGACGAGTCTGACAGGATGGGGAATCTCCCACATAAGCTGCTACGGCTTTCGCTCCAAGGCGACTACATGGGAAGCAGTACCGGAAAGCATCAAACGAAGACTGACGACAGACCTTGCAAAGCTCGCCGGCCGTATCAAACGAAAGCAGCACCATAAGCGTATCAGCTGGAAACAAAAGCTGATGTTTCATGCAATGCGACAGATGCAAAAGCACGGGATGGGGGCAGGAGAGCTGGACTATCAATACTGGAAGAAGCGTGGATGGCTCGAAAGCAGTCGCCCATGGACGGATGATGAATAGAATACGTGTATTTACTTCCGGCGCACTCCTTGCATTTGCCTGCTATTGTGTGCTGTTTGATAGAAATCTGCCCTTTTCGCTTCCTTTCCCTGTTTATGCTGCCGCGTTTCTTTACTTTAGCGTGTTTCCGATAAAGGATATGCTGTCTTTCTGCAATACCACCTTGTATAAAGGTCGGCAGTTTCAGAAAAATTATGAGGCCGGGGAGGAATCCATGCAGGTGCTTTTCACGGAAAAACGCAGCTATGACCGGCGTGCTGCCGGCGCAATGTTGTTCTGGCTGACCTTTCTCGCTATCCCCGGCTATCTGTACTGTAACGGTCTTCTCGATCGGATCTGGATATTCCTCCTATTTACTCTCTCCAATTTTTCTGTATTCTTCGCCATATTCGGCTGGTGCCCGTTTCATTCCATCTTCATTCGTCCGGACTGCTGCATGGAATGCAGAATCTATAACTGGGACTCCTTCTTCCAATACAGCTTTCTGATCTTCTTTCCCAATATATTTACCCTCACACTGGTTCTGCTCGGAGTGCTGTCCCTGATTGTTTGGGAAATTCGACATGCACTGCATCCGGAGCGCTTTTACAAATGCAGCAATGCACGTCTTACCTGTGAAAACTGTGACCTTGACGGCTGCCGAAAACACAAGAAAAAACTGTTTCATAAGACGCTGAAAGAAGAATATAGAAACAAATGAATGGATAACGCTGCTGTAAAGGATCAAAAGGTCATAAAACAGCCGGGTATTTTTGGATTATCAAAATCTGCTCTTGACGAAGCAGCATCGTGTGAGTATCATAAATACTAGCATTTAAAAAGGGAGAGTAGAAATTTTATGGAGGTAGCGGAATCAAAGAATTTAATGACAGAGGGAACGATATGGAAGAAAATCATATTCTTCGCCCTTCCCCTGTTTTTGGGAAATCTGTTTCAACAGCTGTATAATACAGCGGATTCATTGATTGTAGGAAATTTTCTCGGCAGCAATGCACTGGCTGCCGTCAGCTCGTCGGGAAATCTCATCTTTCTGATGGTCGGCTTTTTCAACGGTATCGCAATCGGTGCAGGGGTTGTGATTGCCCGTTATTTTGGAGCCAGAGATATCGACAATATGCAACGGGCGATTCATACAACAGTCGCCTTCGGTCTTGTTTCCAGTTTGATTCTAACGGTGCTCGGCGTACTTCTGGCACCTCAGATTCTGATCTGGATGGATACACCGGCGAATGTTCTGCCGCAGTCGGTAACCTATTTCCGCATTTATTTTATGGGCTCTCTGGGGCTTGTCATGTACAACATCTTTGTGGGCATCCTGCAGGCGGTAGGTGACAGTAGACATCCGCTGAATTATCTGATCATTTCATCAATTATCAATATCGTGCTGGACATCGTATTGATTGTCGTCTTTCATATGGGAGTTGGCTCTGCGGCCTTTGCGACAATTCTTTCACAATTCGTCAGTGCATTTCTATGTATGAACCGGCTGCTGCGGACAAAGGACAGCTATCGGCTTTCCCTGCGCAAAATTCGCTTTCACAAAGATATGCTCGCACTGATTATCCGCTATGGTCTGCCAAGCGGTCTTCAGAATTCCATCATCGCCATCGCCAACGTGGTCGTGCAATCCAATATCAACGGCTTTGGGGAAATGGCAATGGCCGGATGCGGAGCCTATTCAAAAATCGAGGGGTTTGCGTTTTTGCCAATTACCAGCTTCACCATGGCACTGACAACCTTTGTCGGTCAGAACCTGGGGGCACGTCAATACGAACGTACGAAAAAGGGCGCAAAATTCGGTATGCTGTGCTCCATGGCGATTGCAGAGGTGATCGGAATTGTCATTTTTCTGGGGGCACCGCTATTGACAGCAGCCTTTAACAATGATCCGCAGGTGGTAATGTTTGGAACCGATAGAGCCAGAACCTCGGCAATGTTCTTCTTCCTGCTGGCTTATTCACACTGCATATCCGCCATACTGCGCGGTGCCGGAAAATCCATGGTACCAATGATTGTCATGCTGCTGTTCTGGTGTGTGGTGCGAGTGACCTTTTTAACGGTTATGATTCACTTTTTGAATGATATCGCCGTTGTATACTGGGTATATCCGCTGACATGGTCCTTAAGCTCCATCGCCTTCTTCCTATATTATCGTAAGGTGAACTGGATGCATGCGTTCGAGGCGGCCTGAGACACACACACTTGTTTCCAACCGGAAGGCCTGTATGCGCGTCATAGTAGCTATGACATTTTTCGCTAGTTGCAGGATAGGAGTTCAAAATATTTGCCTTTTAATTCCAAACGGCTTCAAAAAACGCTTCAAATCCGGGCATGATGACATACTGAGCTGAAAAGACTTTACAGAGATGAACATACATATTGAATGAAGGAACAGGTAACCTGCATGCGGGCACGCTGTTCTTTTTATATGCGGTTTTTATAACATTAAGGAAGCATACAGCTGTAGGGCAAAGAATACAGCGGCTTTTGCTTCATGCGATATCTGCCGAGAACGTACGGTGAAATATGAAATTGCCTGTTCGCTATTGACAGGGAGCAGCTACAAACGGATAACGCCCCATCGATTAGGAAGCTGACAAAATTCTTTTCTTTTTTCCTCAGAACTCTTATAATGAAAAGAGCAGCTCAGAAAGAACAACAATACGTGATGCTTTACGCTGGATACTATGAAAGAAGTGAAATGATGAACAATATAAATATCGGAATGCTGGCACATGTGGATGCCGGCAAAACAACGCTGTCGGAAAGTCTGCTGTATGTGTCCGGGAGTATTCGTCAGCTGGGACGGGTGGACCATGGAAATGCCTTTCTGGATTATGATGCACAGGAAAAGGATCGCGGTATCACGATTTATGCCAAGCAGGCAATCTTTGACTGGAAGGATACACGCATTACCCTGCTGGATACACCGGGACATGTGGATTTTTCCGCAGAAATGGAGCGGGTGCTTCAGGTGCTGGACTATGCAGTGGTGATCATCAATGCACTGGATGGCATACAGTCCCATACGGAAACGATCTGGAAGCTGTTGCAGCACTATCATGTTCCTGCTCTCGTATTTGTGAATAAGATGGATGTCAGCCATACAGAGCGCACACAGATCATGGAGGATTTGAAACGGCATCTGGATGAGCATTGTGTGGATGTTACCCTGCAGGATGAAGCATGTCAGGAGCAGCTGGCCATGTGCAGTGATGAATTGCTGGAAAGCTATATGGAAACAGGAGGAATTACCGATGAGCAGCTGGCGGATGCGGTTGCGCAGCGAACCATCTTTCCCTGCTGCTTCGGCTCTGCACTGAAAATGGAAGGAATTCAGGAATTTCTTGATATGTTAAACTCCTGTACAAAGGCTCCGGCATATCCGGAAGCATTTGGTGCCCGGATATTTAAAATCAGTCGGGATGAGAATGGAAACCGTCTGACGCATATGAAAATCACCGGCGGCAGTCTCAAGGTAAAAACGAAGCTTGCGGAGGATGAAAAGGTCGATCAGATTCGTCTGTACTCCGGAACCCGTTATCAGCTTTGCGAGGAGGCATGCAGCGGCTGTGTATGTGCAGTAAAGGGATTGACCGATTTTCATGCAGGAGATGGTCTTGGCTTTGAAAGGAGTTGGCAGGAGGTTCAGCTTACCTCATTTATGAATTATCGTGTGCAGCTTCCAACGGGCTGTGATCCCTTTGTCATGCTGAAGCAGCTGCGCCAGCTGGCGGAGGAGGATCCACAGCTGCATGTAAGCTATGATACTCATTTGAAAGAGCTGCATGTACGGCTGATGGGGGATATTCAGACCGAGGTATTAAAGCATACCATACAGGAGCGTTATCATACCGCAGTGGACTTTGATGAGGGCAGTGTTGTATATAAGGAAACGATATTGAACACAGTTGAGGGGATTGGCCATTATGAGCCGCTGCGTCATTATGCAGAGGTGCATCTTCTTTTGGAGCCCCTGCCGAGAGGAAGCGGTCTGCTCTTTGAAAGTGACTGTAAGGATGAGGTGCTGGACCGTCACTGGCAGCGTCTTATTCTGAGTCATTTGCAGGAAACGGAGCATGTCGGCGTTTTGAGCGGGTCTCCCATTACCGATATGAAAATCACCCTGCTTTGCGGCCGTGCCCATCAAAAGCATACCGAGGGTGGAGATTTCCGGCAGGCAACCTATCGGGCATTGCGGCATGGACTGCGCAGTGCAGAAAGCATACTGCTGGAGCCTTACTATGAATTTACCCTTCGCATTCCCCCTTCCTGCGTCAGCCGTGCGGTATTTGACATCGAGCGCTTTCACGGTACCTTTACCCTGCAGGAGGACAGTGGGGAGATGAGTGTCATCAGCGGCAGTGCACCGGTACGGAAGCTGCAGAGCTATCCACAGGAGGTATATGCCTATACCAAGGGGAAGGGACGCCTGTTCTGTACACTGAAGGGCTATGAGGCGTGCGCAGATGAGGAGGATGTGCTGAAGGAAGTGGCATATGACTGTGATGCAGACATGGATCATCCGTGTGGTTCCATCTTCTGTTCTCATGGAGCGGGCTATTATGTGCCTTGGAATGAAGTGAAGCAGCATATGCATATGCAGAGTGACTGGGGCCGTATGCAGCTGAAAAGGGAAAGCTATCAGAGCTATACGGCAAAGCCTGTGGATGAAAAGGAGCTGGAGGAAATCTTTATCCGTACATACGGTCCGATCAAGCGAAGACCACCGCAGAAAACGAAACCCGCCTCGAATATTATAGATTTGGAAAAACAGAACATTTGCTATCAGCCGCTCCCGGAATGCCTGCTGGTGGACGGATATAATGTGATTCACGACTGGGAAGAGCTGAAAGCCATGGCAAAAGAGCATCTGGATGCGGCACGGCATCGATTGATCGACATCATGTGCAGCTATCAGGGGTATCGCGGCTGTGAATTGATTCTTGTCTTTGATGCCTATAAGGTAAAAGCAGGTATCGGCTCCTCTCATAAAGAGGGAACGATTCATGTTGTGTATACAAAACAGGCGCAGACAGCCGATATGTATATTGAACAGGCAACGCATCAGCTTGCGAGTGAATTCCGTGTAACTGTGGCAACCTCTGACGGTATGGAACAGCTGATTGCCAGCGGACAGGGGGCATCCCGTATGTCATCCCGCCAGCTGTATGCCGAGGTATTGCGCATGAAGAACACCTCGGTAAAGGAATTTGAGCGGAAGCAGCTGCGCGGCGGTGCGGAGCCGCTGAAAAAACTGCGGGAATACCGGATTGAGGATGCTGATGAGGAAATGAAATCATAAAACAAAAGCACCGGAAAACATGGTATGATGGAAGCGTCAAAGGTTCCTTCTGCAGAAGATCTGTGCAGGTTTTGATATAGAAAATACATCGCTGTAAGGGATGGTACTGCAATGTATCGCCTTTCTACCGGTGTTTTTTCATATCCATCATGTACTCACAAGCCTATCCGCTGTAGAAGGAAACAGGGCTGAACAAAACGAAAAAGAGACCCTCATGCTGCAGAGCATATAAATGAAAATGCCATGGAATCAAAACAGACCCTATTGTGCCGGCATGCAGACTGCTTAAATTTCTCTTTGTGCAGGACATCAAAACCATGGTATGCGCTTGGTTTCTGAAAAGCAAATACCCGCTATGATTCTACAGCGGCTTCATTTCTGTGTGCCGGAATAGAAAGCTTTTGAAAAACGGTATACACAGCAGTCCTGTGTTTTTTCTTTGTATGACAGGGGTAAAAGGATGCAGAGTGTGATAAAATAGAAAAAAGGACAAGAGCATATGGCGGCAGCTTATCCTGATACAGGCGTTATTCAGAGTACCTGTGTTTGGGTGTGCCGGCCTAAAAGGAGGTAAGACCATGCACCGACTATCATGGAATAGCATAACAAGCGAAACACGGATTCCGCAGAAAACATCCGCAAATGCAGGGAAATACCGCAGTGAAATTGAAAGTGACTATCATCGGATCATCCGCAGTGCATCCTTTCGCAGACTGCAGGATAAGACACAGGTATTCCCGCTTGACAACAGTGATTTTGTGCGCACAAGACTGACGCATTCTCTGGAGGTATCCTCCATCGCAAAGCTGATTGGCAAGCAGGTATGCATACAGGTGCTTGATCAGCAGCTGGCACCTGCCGGGGATCAGCCGGATTCCTTGAAGGTTATTGAAATTCTCAACTGTGCAGGTCTTCTGCATGATATTGGCAATCCGCCCTTCGGTCATTTTGGAGAAAGTGCAATTCGCAACTGGTTTGAGAAAAATCTATCCCTGTTACAATTCAAGCAACGGCCTTTACAGGCATGGCTGGATGAGCAGCAGCAGGCAGACCTTCTGTATTATGAGGGCAATGCCCAGGCGCTGCGTATAATCACAAAGCTGCACCGTCTCACAGGACGAAGCGGTATGCATCTGACCAGCAGTGTTATGGATACGATTATCAAGTACCCGGTGAACTCTCTGGAAAAGCTGGCAGAGGATACAAAGGAAAAATCAAAGCGCAGTCTGCTCAGAAAAAAGGTCGGTTACTATCAGAGTGAAACGGATCAGTTTCTGGAAATCAAACAGAATACCGGTACAACGGGCTGCCGGAATCCGCTGTGCTTTATACTGGAGGCGGCAGACGATCTGGCTTATACCTTTGCGGATTTGGAGGATGGCTATAAAAAAGGTCTGTATTCCTATGAACAGCTGCTAGATGTAATCGTGGAAGCGCAGGATGAGCGGGGAGCGGAGCTGCTGCGGCAGGGGCTAGAGGAAGGACGCCAGCTGAAGAAAACGAGTGAGAAGGGCTTCGATCCTTACCAGCACGCAGTTTTCACATGGCTGACAAAGAAACAGCTGTTCAGTATTTCCGGTGTGTCTGATGCATTTTTGAAGCATTATGATGCGATTATGAACGGGGAATTTGATCAGGAGCTGCTTGCGGTAAGCAAGGAGGGACAGCTGATCCGAAGTCTGAAGCAATTCGCCTTTGACAGAGTTTATAATGATGCCGCAATATTAAAGCTCGAGCTGATGGGGAATGAAATCATCACCTTTCTGCTGGATCGCTTCATGGATGCACTGCTGCCCTATGACAGCGGCTTGAACATGAGTGAAATACAGGAAAAATACATTGATCTGCTTTCCGGAAACTACCTGAATACCTACCAGTATACTGCACAGGATAAGGAGGATGGCGAACGGCTGTATCTGCGTTTACTGCTGGGAGCGGATTTTGTGGCCGGCATGACAGACAGCTATGCAATCCGTCTGTATCAGGAGCTGAAAGGAATCTAGGTGATGCTATGAAGCAGGAAATCTTTGAACAGCTGAAAAGGGAGCTATGCGCCTGCCGGCTCTGTGAAGGAAAATTTGACCATGAGCCGCGTGCGATTTTTCAGGGGGCGCAGGATGCAAACATCATGCAGATTTCACAGGCACCCTCTATTCATGTACATAACAGTGGTCTGCCCTTCCATGACGCCAGTGGGAAAAAGCTGCGCAGGGAATGGTATCAAATCGATGATGCACAGTTTTATGATGAGCATAACTTCTATATCGCTTCCATGGGACACTGCTATCCGGGAAAGGGGAAACAGGGAGATAAAAAGCCTCCCAGAATCTGTGCCAGAACCTGGCTTATGCGTGAGCTTGATGCGGTGGATAATCAGCTGTATATCATCATCGGGGCAATGGCCGCAAGGGAGCTGTTTCCTGAACGAAGCTTTGAGGAGCTCGTATTTCACGATCAGCAGCTGCGTGGAAAGCCGACTCTGGTGCTGCCGCATCCATCTCCACTCAATGTACGCTGGATGAAGGAGCATCCGCAGTTCGAAGCGGATCGCCTATTGCATATCCGAAGGCTGATACATAGGGCTTTGCAGCTTTGAAGGCAGGATTTCCTGTTGGATATCACCATATTCTATCGGAAAGACAATTAAGAATTGCAGGAAGCAGGATGCCATACAATGGGCATACTGCATGGATGTAAGGCTTTCTGTATTATCATGAGCAGTCCTGCACAGGTATGTTATACAGCAGTAGGGCTTAGAATAAGGAGTGCCGTTTGCTTGTTGCACAAAGCAGCATGCGGGTGCTCCCTTTTATTCGTGAAAAAGTAAACCTAAGGACCAGCAGCTTCCGGTGATGTGGGAAGGCATACAGGCGCTGAAAGCAGCCATTGCAGAAAATAAAAGAGCTGTATCTATCAGACGGTATAGATGATTGCTATGGTGCATTATGTAAGGAACCTGCTGTGCCTGTTTGTTTGCACATCCGGCAGGGGTAAGCAGATTTCTGTGTTATTTTCCATAAACAGGAAAAAAGTTTACTTTCTTTATGCAAATCACTTTAAAAAATAAAGTTGCTATGGTATAGTATGGATGTAAAGCAGGGAAACACATGCGGCAGGAGGTATTTATGAAATCTTACGACGCAATTATCATCGGCTTTGGAAAGGGTGGAAAGACCCTTGCTGGATATATGGCAAAACAGGGAAAACGGGTGGCAATGATTGAAAAATCAAATCAGATGTATGGAGGTACCTGCATCAACGAAGGCTGCATTCCCTCAAAGTCCCTAATCATACAGGCAGATAAGCAGTCCTATGGGCAGGCGGTAGAGCGCAAGGAAGCACTCATCGAGAAGCTGCGAAAGAAAAATTTTGACAAGCTGGATTCTCTGGAGCTGGTCGATGTCATCACGGCAAAGGCTTCCTTTGTCAGTGACCACGAGGTACATGTACAGGGGGCAGGTGTGGATGAAACCCTCTATGGAGACTATATCTTCCTCAATACTGGTTCTGTTTCAAACATTCCCAATATAAAGGGGATACACGAGGCACGGCATATTTACACAAGTGCGGAAATGATGAAGGAACGCAGTCTTCCTGCAAAGCTGGCCATTATCGGCGGCGGCTACATCGGTCTGGAGTTTTCCAGTATGTATGCACGCTATGGAAGCACAGTCACTGTATTTGAGCATGGAAGCCGTCTGGTAAAGCGTGAGGATCAGGATGTTGCGGATGAGATTCAGAAGGTGCTGGAGAAGCAGGGGGTAGGCTTCGTATTTGAAAGCAGTGTAAAGGAGTTTGCCAATGAAGGGGAACAGGTTGTGATTACGTATGATGATGCGCATGGTATACAGCAGAAGCTTACAGTGGATGCAGTCCTGCTGGCGGCCGGAAGAAGTGCCAATACAAAGCAGCTCCATCTGGAGAACACCGGAGTAAAGCTGGATCAGCGCGGCAATGTCATCGTGAATGAGTATCTGCAAACCAGTGTGCCTCATATATATGCGATGGGTGATGTAAAGGGTGGATTGCAGTTTACCTACATTTCTCTGGATGACTATCGCATTGTGAAGGATCATCTCTTCGGAAACAAGCAGCGAACTACAAAAAATCGCGGTCATATCGCTTATTCCGTATTTATTTCACCAACCTTCTCCCGTGTGGGACTGAGCGAACAGGAGGCACGGGAACAGGGCTATGCCGTAAAAACGGTTTCCATGCCAGCCGCAGCAATTCCACGAGCGAATGTCATTTCACAGCCCGATGGTCTTTTAAAGGCGGTTATTGATACAAAAACAGATCAGATTCTAGGCTGTGTACTGTTTTGCGCAGAATCTGAGGAGGTTATCAATTTTGTACAGCTGGCTATGAATCAGAGGCTGACGTACCAGGAGGTCGGCAATCACATCTTTACACATCCGACGATGAGCGAGGCCCTGAATGATTTATTCAGCTGATAAAGCGGTTTAAAGCATTCGAAAGAAATGAGACAGGAGGCGTGTCAGGAAGCTGTAGCTTTCTTCTATGGTTAGGAATTCTCATGATGCAGCCCTGTCTATCTTGTAAACAACATAAAATAAAGGAGGAAAACATGATGTCAAATGTAATACATGCAAAGGAAGCGGAATTTAACGAACTGATTCAAAAGGAGGAACTGGTACTGGTGGACTTCTTCGCTACCTGGTGCGGGCCATGTAAGATGCTGGCACCGGAAATCGAAAAGCTGGCAGATGAGTTTGAAGGAAAGGCGAAAATTTTAAAGGTGGATGTCGATCAGGAGCAGGCACTGGCTATGCGCTACGGGGTACAGTCCATTCCAACGCTGATCGTATTCAAAAACGGCGTACAGACTGAAAAGCGCCTGGGCTATCAGCCGTATCCGAAATTGAAAGAAATGTTAAACAGATAGGAGAATAGAATGCTGAATCCCAACGACGTATTAAGCCATATCAGCTTTCTGCTGGTCTTTCTGGAGGGCTTATTATCCTTTTTATCACCCTGTGTATTGCCGCTGCTGCCTGTCTATATGGGGTATCTGGCAGGGCAGGATCAAGAGCAGCCGCATTCGCAGCGCAGAATTTTCCTGCTGACGGTCAGCTTTGTCATCGGAATTTTTACCGCGATACTGCTGATGAATATTTCCGTACATGTGCTGAGCAGCTTTTTCAAGGATCACATGGTGTATTTCGTACGAATCGGGGGTATCCTGATTGTGCTTCTTGGCCTGCATCAGCTGGGAATCTGGAAATTCAAAAGTCTGGAGCGCACATGGAAGCTGCCGTTTCAGAAAAAAGGAAGTGTGAATGCAGTTATTGCCTTTCTGATGGGCTTTACATTCAGCTTTGCCTGGACACCTTGTATCGGACCTGCGCTGTCTTCCATTTTGCTGCTGGCGTCATCCTCCGGCAGTCTTTGGGTGTCCACCTTCCTGATGATTGTATACGCACTGGGGTTTACAATTCCCTTCCTGATATTGGGATTGTTTACCGGAAAGGTACTGCACTGGATTTCCAATCATAAGAATATCATGAATATTGCTGTCAAGCTGGGGGCTGTTATCTTAATTGCAATCGGTTTGATGATGTTTACCGGTAAAATGAATACCATCAGCTCGTACATGAGTACCTCGGATAAGGCAACTGCCAAAAAGGATACGGATACGGCCACACCAGAGCAGGAAGAGGAGGCTGCGGATACTCCGGATGCACAGACCTCGGCGGAACAGCTGGATTTTGTTCTAACGGATCAAAACGGAAAACAGGTATCCCTTGGCGATTACCGGGGAAAGGTTATTTTTCTGAATTTCTGGGCAACCTGGTGCCCGCCGTGTCAACGTGAGCTTCCGCATATTCAGGAGCTGTATGAGAAGTATAGGAATAGTGATGAGGTAGCTGTTTTGACGGTGGTGAATCCCGGCGGTCAGGAGAAATCTGCGGAAGGAATTCGGGCATTCCTTGATGAGCATGCATATTCCATGCCGGTTTTGTTTGATGATGGCTCCATGTATTATTATTTTCAGATAACAAGTATGCCGACGACGTTTATGATTGATAAGAACGGGAAGCCGTTTGGCTATATCAAGGGACAGCTGACGCCGGATATGATGGAGAATATGATACAGCAGACATTGTCAGGAAAAAAATAAGGAATTGATGGTATATATGGAAAGGGTTATATAAGGTGATGGTATGAAAAAACAGTATGATATGCATTGCAATATCGCACAGACACTCAATCTGATCGGTGACAGATGGACACTGCTCATTTTGCATGCAGTACGTGAGGGGAGACGCACATATAAGGATTTGCAGGAGGGGCTGGAGGGAATACCGACAAATCTGCTGTCCAGCCGATTAAAGTCCTTGTGCGAGGATGAGCTTCTCAGCTGCAGCCTGTATCAGGAGCATCCGCCGCGCTATCAGTATGAGCTTACGGATAAGAGCAGGGATCTGGATGATATTTATAATGCGATGATGATCTGGGGGGACAGGCATCTGCATAAGAGCTATAAGTGTCTGAAGCATAAGGATTGCGGGGGGGCTGTTGATATACAGTATGTATGTAGGGAGTGCGGAAAGGTCATACGAAAAGAGGACCTGATTGCGAAACCGGTTGAGGGGTGAAGCGGGTACAGCTGGCACGGGCTGGCTGTATCTTTTTTGTATGCATTCCTGGAATTTGAAAAGATTAACGATAAAGTATATGAAAAATATGATATGATAGTAGCTGAGGTGAGTCTTTCATGAAATTGATGTTTATTATTGCAGGAGATGAGTATGCTGCCGATATTTCGGAAAAGCTCAAAGAGCATGCATTTATGGCGACAGAGGTTGGAAGTACAGGTGATTTTCTGCAATATGGACAGACCGTTTTGCTGCTGGGGGTGAATGAGCAGGATTGTGACAGAATTTTATCAATTCTCGATCCGGAAGCTGACTGGAAGGGCACAGAACACGGATTTCCGTTTCATGAGGAGGTTTCTATATTTGTCACGGATGTAAATGATTATGTGAAGGTAAATGCATAGGGATGGTCGGTTTATTTCGGGCTTTAAAATAGATGACAGAGCATCCTTTTCTTTTGGAGTATTTGATTAAAAGGCCTTGTTTTAAAGGGTTTAAAGGGGTTCGATTTCGTTGGATAAAAAAAATCAAAAAAATTCAAAAAAGTTGTTGACATAAAAAAAGTCTAATGGTATTATATATGAGCGCTGATGAGAACGGCGCGAAAAAAGAAGTTCAAAAAAACGTGGAGGCTTAGCTCAGCTGGGAGAGCGTCTGCCTTACAAGCAGAGGGTCGGGGGTTCGAGTCCCTCAGCCTCCACCATAAAAATGTGCCGACTTAGCTCAATTGGTAGAGCAACTGACTTGTAATCAGTAGGTTGTGGGTTCAATTCCTATAGTCGGCACCATCTTTTAAAAAAGATTCGGGGAGGTAGCGAAGTGGCTAAACGCGGCTGACTGTAACTCAGTTCCTTTTGGTTCGGCAGTTCGAATCTGCCCCTCCCCACCATCTTTTATTGGGGCATAGCCAAGCGGTAAGGCACCAGACTTTGACTCTGGCATTCCACTGGTTCGATCCCAGTTGCCCCAGCCAATTAAATTCAACATATAAATGACCCGTTAGCTCAGTTGGTAGAGCATCTGACTTTTAATCAGAGGGTCGGGCGTTCGAATCGCCCACGGGTCACCATTTATCTGTTGCGGGTGTAGTTCAATGGTAGAACTTCAGCCTTCCAAGCTGACTACGTGAGTTCGATTCTCATCACCCGCTCCATATATCAAACAAGTCGATATTTATCGGCTTTTTTTGTCTTTTTCCGAAATTATGACTAACAAATGACCAACATGTTAAAGTAAGAAATCGTTCGCTTTTCAAAACCAGCTAATGTTATTTGGCTAGCTATCTTATTAAATGACTGTTCTTTAGACACATGGATAACGCATATATGATACATAATGCTTTTCCATAATATATTGATGTAATTTAGACATAGAGACTCACAAAAAGGTATTTCATCTGAAGCCTGTAAATTTGTAAGAAAACTGGAGAGGGATACATACATGGCATGAGATCCAGCATGTAATCCATACATTTTGCAGGTATGAGAAAAAGGAAATCATCCATACTATGCATGAGGTGATATACAATGGATAACAACGCAATCGTAGAAGAATTAAACCAGCTGCTGAAGGGCACGCACATGGGAATCGGTATATTTGAAGATTTGGAAGGAAAGCTGCAGAGTGAACGACTGAAAACAGAATTTCACGGACTGCTGGACAAGCTGAAAATGCATGCACATTCCCTGAGCGCTTTGATTCAGACATGCGGCGGTGACCCCGTCGAAAGTGCCGGATGGAAAGGCATGGTGACCGATGCAGTTGAAATGCTGAAGAACCTGATGATCAGCAATGATAAGCAGGTTCTGGAGGAAGCTGTTAAAAATATGAAAATGGCACAGAAGGCATTGCATGCGTTTGATGAGAAGCATCTTGTATTAAACGATCAGATGAAGAAAACGATGCGGATCATGCAGGAGGATTATGAATCCATGTACCATATGCTGCATAAATATCTGATTGAATTTCAATAATCCTACTGGAGAGTTTGAACGTTTCCGTGTATAATCGTATCTATAGAAAGAAGGGTTAAGCATGAACGTTCAGGAAAGATTTTTACACTATGTATCCTTTGATACGCAATCCGATGAGCATTCCCAGACAACACCAAGCTCTTTGAAGCAGCTGAAGCTGGCAGAGGCACTTGTGGATGAAATGAAGGCTATCGGCATCGAGGATGCATATGTAGATGAATTCGGTATTGTATACGGTACGATACCGGCAACAACCAAAAAGGATGTAAAATCCATCGGGTTTATCGCGCATATGGATACATCTCCGGATATGAGCGGCAGAGATGTAAAGCCGAGAATAGTCAAATCCTATGACGGGTCCGATATCGTGCTGAATGAAGAACTGGGTATCAAAATGGGAGTCCATGATTTTGCATGCCTGCAGGAGAAAATCGGCGAGGATTTGATTGTGACAGATGGAACGACGCTATTGGGAGCTGATGACAAGGCGGGAATTGCGGAAATCATGACGATGGCGGAAACGCTGCTTCAGGAAAGCCGTGAGCATGGAAAAATCTGTCTGGCATTTACACCGGACGAAGAGGTTGGTCGGGGAACGGATCATTTCCGTATTCCGGAATTCGGTGCTGATATTGCATATACGGTTGACGGAGGAGAGGTAGACTGCGTGGATTATGAAAACTTCAATGCCGCTAGTGCAGAAATTCAGATTCAGGGTCTGAGCATCCATCCGGGAAGTGCGAAGGATAAAATGATCAACGCCCTACTGGTAGCGATGGAATTTCACTCTATGCTGCCGGTACAGAAAAATCCTGCTTATACGGAAGGCTATGAGGGCTTTCACCATCTTACAGACCTCCATGGAGAATGTGAGCATGCCTATATGTCCTATATTATTCGCAATCACAGTGAAGAGCTGTTTGAACAGCAGAAGGCAGAGTTTCAAAGAGTTGCGGATTATCTGAATCAGAAATATCCTGAAAATACGATTCAGCTGCAGATTCATGACAGCTATGCGAATATGCGTACCATTATTGAAAAGGATATGCGAATCATAGAGCTGGTGAAAACGTCCATGAAGCAGATTGGCTTGGAGCCGAGATCCATGGCAATCCGCGGAGGCACGGATGGTGCCCGTCTGACCTATGACGGCCTTCCTTGTCCCAACCTTGGAACCGGTGGCTACAACTACCATGGAAAATATGAGTTTGCTTCCATTCAGGAGATGCAGAAAAGCGTTGAGCTACTGCTAAAAATTGTAGAAAACAATGTGCAGGAAGCATAAAAGGCATATTCCGTACCGATGATCGTCTTGGAATAAATGCAAGAAAACAGAAGATGGAAGCCTGCTGCATGTGCAGGAAATCATTCTTCTGTTTTTTTCTGTTTTTAAGGTGAGTGAGGTCTCCTTCGCACAGCCTGTGTATGCGGACGGATATTCTATGCCACTGTGCTTTCTTCACATTATAGGAAATCGTGCCGGTTTCCTATAATGGGTTAGAGCTGAGCTACTATGTTAAAGCGTCCCGATTTCCCATAATAGCTTTATAACATTTTTATCTAAAAAGCAGGCAAAATACCCCCACCTCAGTGGTCAATGAACAGGTGGGGGATGAATGCAGCTATATTTCTTTTCATCCTTGTTTTCTTTCTGTTTTCCACAAAACTTTCCTTAAGCTTCTCTCATATTCGTGGTATAATGATGTCAACAAAAGGAGGTTTTCCTTCATGAAATCATATCGCACATATTCTAGTATCCTATCTGCTAATCACCCGCAAAACCCCCGGCTTTTCTGCTCTTACACATCGTGCTAAAAATCTGTACAACGTTGCTTCGTTCTATATAAGAAATGCGTACAGTGCTTCCATCAAATCAAATGAGGATCGCTTTCCACATGAGTTACAGGTCCTGGAAGAACTCAATGGTGTCGTTGATGAATTGAATGTCATACGTCAAAAGCATCATAGCACACCATTCCACATCATTGATCATGAACATCGCTTTGTTTCCATGCAGCATCTGGATGGTTTTTTTAAATTGCGTGACCAGATCGATTACCGTGCTCTTCCTGCGCAGGCAAATCAGAATGTTTTGCATATGCTGTATCGTGACTGGAAAAGCTTTTTTGCTGCTTTAGCGGATTACAAAGCACATCCAGACAAATATGAAGCAATCCCTCATATCCCTCGATATGCAGATAAAAACGGTTATAAACCCTTGATCTTTACCAATCAGATATGCAAACTGAGAAAAGACAAACATGGTTGGTATGTAAAGTTTCCCAAGGCAGTGCTGCAGGCAGGGTGTGTACGTGATCGATATGATCTTGGTAAGATGGACCTGCATGAACAGAAGCTGAAGGAAGTACGCCTGATTCCCAATGGAGATACTATCAAGCTTGAAATCGTATGCGAGATAGAAATCAAGGAACCGACGATTACAATCCATGAGGCAACCAGAGTAGCCGGCATAGATATTGGTGTCGATAATCTGACAGCGATTGCGTTTACGAGTGGGCACCACCCTGTGCTGATAAAAGGAAATGAAATAAAAGCAGTCAATCAATTCTACAACAAACAGATTGCACATTATCGCTCACTGCTAAGAACTGGAAAGAAGGATAGCAAAGGGATCCATCAAACAAAACGAATGAAACGTATCAGCGAAAAGCGAAATCGACGTGTAAAGGATATCCTGCACAAAGCATCAAGAAAAATAATAGATCTATGTGTGGAGGAAGGAATCGAAGTTATCGTCGTAGGAAATCATGCGGGTTGGAAGAAGCGTATCCATATGGGGAAGAAGAACAATCAGACATTTGTTCAGATACCGTTTCATACGCTGATCGAAATGATCAAATACAAAGGAGAAGCGGCAGGAATCAGAGTCGTAATCTGTGAAGAAGCAATACAATCGAAGGCTAGTTCCATTGACGAGGATCAAATACCAGTCTATGGAAATGATGTAACACACGCTTTCTCAGGTAAAAGAATCAAGCGAGGATTGTACAGAAGCAAAAATGGCATTCTAATGAATGCCGATATCAATGGAGCAAGTAATATCATACGAAAAGTATATCCATGTATGCCAAAGCGAGAGCGATGGAGTAGAGGTACTGTGAACGTACCAGTTACGTGTATCTGAACACGAACAAAAAGTTTTGATGAATGTGTAAGCATTCATTAGAAGCCGCTTGCTCTTTAGCTGGCGGTAGTTCACAGGGACAAGCAGTTTCTATTTCGCGGATAGTTTCTTTTCTTCAGCTTTTTTCAGCAATCATTCTCTCCCTTATTCTATAGAGAGCATTTTCCTAAAAGGCGGCAGTGCTCCAACAGAGGGAGCATTCCCTGTACGGTTGCATAAACTGTTCAGCAAAGCGTAGATTTGCAAGCATGATAACCACAGTAGCAAAGGTACAGCCTATTCTCTGCGACTTTTTGTATAAGACGGTATTCTATCTTTGACCGAAAAAAAGTGTCTTGAGAGAAGACACCCTACCGGTTTGAAAAAGACCTGTGCAAAAGAGCAGCTGTTAAGAACAGCGCGTTATTCCTTGACAATGATCCCCAGCAGCTGTACCAGACGAAGTGCCTGCTGTTCATTGACAATGACTCCGCGTATATGATCCATCGTCAGACTGATTCCTTCGATGTCGCTGGAGGAAAGATCCATGCCCTTCAAATTCGTATTATGAAACTCACTCTCCCTCAAATCACAGCTGTCGTATACGGTTTTCTGATATTCGCACTGAATGAAGCTCGCATTTGAAAAATTGCTGTTTTCAAAAATAACCTGCCGAAATCTGGAGCCCGACAAATTGGCATAGGCAGCCTTCAGATTTGTGAACAGGGTATTGTGTATGACACAATCGCTGAAATCAATTCCCATACAGCGGCAGTTGCGGAAAACACAGCGGTGAATAGCCCCCTTGTTGAAATGCAGGTTTGACAGCTCGCAATTTTCAAATACGGTATCAATCATATCAATCGCATCAAACTCACAATCCTCAAAAAATACATTACGAAAGACGCAGCCATCCAGATGCAAGGCGGTATACTCCTCATTGCTGATGGTGATGCCGTCAAATTCCATTCCTTCCACATAATTGTCCTCATCAATGCAGGCATACAAGCTTTGTGCCCTCGCATATGACGGGCGCAGGCGGGGCTGTACTATTTTCATTATATCCACATCCTTTGGGTTCTATTGTACCGTATTCTCTGCGGTATGAAAAGAAAATCTCCGTAAAAATTTCAGCGGCTGCTTTCCACTCATCGCTTTCCCATAGCGGTAATCGTATAAATTCCAAGGAAGCATTACCTTTAGGCAGGCTGGGAAATGACCGCAGAAGACTGCTTGTACATTTTTTTGTTTGACATGTTTTCGTTGATTGCTTCCTGAATGGTGAAGAAGGGCATCAGGCTTATATCCGGCTCGATCAGTCTTCGAAATAGAAGTCTTGTATTTCCGGGGAATCCTCTATATAATGAAGACGTTGAAAAAACGATTGCGTATTTATGAAGGATACTTGATAGAACGCAGTAGATGAAGGAAGGTACATATTATGGAACATATCATACAGCCGATGGCGGCTTCTTTGCATATCCAGCCGGAACAGATCAAAAACACGCTGCAGCTGCTGGAGGAAGGAAACACCGTTCCGTTCATTGCCCGTTACCGTAAGGAAGTGACCAAGGGACTGGATGAAGAACAGATTCGTGTTATACAGGAGCAATATGAGTATCAGGTGAATCTGGAAAAGCGCAAGGAGGATGTCAAGCGTCTGATTGAGCAGCAGGGCAAGCTGACGGAAGAAATTATCGCATCAGTCAACGCCTGTGAAAAGCTGTCACAGGTTGAGGATATTTATCGTCCATACCAGCAGAAGCGGAAAACAAGAGCAAGTGATGCGGCTGCACGTGGCTTGAAGCCGTTTGCCGAATGGATGCTGAAGCTGCTGCGGGATGGGGATGTGCGTCAAGAAGCGAAGAGATATTTGAATGATAAGGTGTCCGATGTGGAGGCTGCCATACAGGGAGCAAAGGATATCATTGCGGAAATGGCAAGTGATGATCCGGCTGTGCGCCAGAAAATCCGCAGCAGTATGGAGCGCTATGGCAAATTAACGACGAAGGAAAAGAAAAAGCATACCGATGAAAAAAAGATTTATAAAATGTACTATGATTACAGTGAGCGTGTAACCACACTGGCCAGTCACCGTATCATGGCAATCGATCGTGGAGAAAAGGAAAAGGTGCTTGCCGTTTCCATCGAGTTTGATAAGGAGTATATCATTGACTGGACCAATCGCCGGTTTACGAAAAAACGCCAGAGTCCGTGTGTGGAATATATCGAGGAGGCTGTGCAGGACGGCCTGAAGCGGCTAGCCTTTCCTGCGATGGAGCGTGAAATCCGATCCCAGCTGAGTGAAAAGGCACACGAGCAGTCGATTGAGGTATTCTCATTAAATCTGGAACGTCTGCTGATGCAGCCGCCGATGAAAAATAAAATGGTGCTTGGCTTTGACCCGGCCTTTCGTACCGGCTGTAAGCTGGCTGTTGTCGATAAAAACGGTAATATGCTGGATGTCAGTGTGATTTATCCGACACCGCCAAATGCCAAAATCAAAGAGGCGAAGGAGAAGATGCTGCAGCTGTTAAAGAAGTATCCCATTGATATTATCGCTATCGGAAACGGAACTGCCAGCCGTGAAAGCGAAGCCTTTGTTGCCGCATTGATTCGTGAATATCATCTGTCGGCTGCCTATACCATCGTTTCCGAAGCAGGGGCATCCGTGTATTCCGCAAGCAAGCTGGCACGGGAGGAATTCCCTGATCTGCATGTGGAGCAGCGCTCTGCCATTTCCATTGCACGCAGGATCATTGATCCGCTATCCGAGCTGATCAAAATCGATCCGCAGTCGATCGGTGTCGGGCAGTATCAGCATGACCTTCCCACTGCCCGTTTAAAGGATCGACTTGATTTTGTTGTTTCCAAGGCGGTGAACCGGGTCGGTGTCAATGTGAATACCGCATCCCAGGAGCTGTTGAAAAACATATCCGGACTCAGCCAGGCAACAGCAAAATCCATTGTGGAATACCGCAGGGAGCACGGGGAGCTGAAAAACAGGAAGGAACTGAAGAAAATTCCGAAGATTGGTGAGAAATCGTATGAACAGGCGGCCGGCTTTTTGCGTATCGAGGATGGGGATGAGCTGCTGGATCGTACCAGTATTCATCCGGAAAGCTATGCCACAGCCAGAAAGGTGTTACAGCAGCTGGGTCTCAGTGAGCAGGATATGGGAAGTGAACAGGCACAGGAAGCGGTACAGCAGGCGGATGCTGACGGGCTGATTCGTGATTGTGAGAGTGACCGCTATACGATTCAGGATATCCTGGAGGCAATTGCGACACCGTTAAGAGATTATCGTGAACGGTATGATGCGCCGCTGTTAAGAAGCGATGTGCTGGAGCTTGAGGATCTGCATATCGGTGATCAGCTGGAGGGAGTTGTCCGCAATGTGGTGGATTTTGGAGCCTTTGTGGATATCGGGCTGCATGAGGACGGTCTTGTGCATATCTCCAAAATGAGCAGGCACCGTATTGCACATCCAAGCGATAAGGTATCGATAGGAGATATCGTGAAGGTCTGGGTATACAATATCGATGAGGAAAAGCAGAAGGTACAGCTGTCACTGCTGCCGATGCAATAGAAATAAATTTACGGTTCTGTTGAACCGATGGATAAGAGTATTCATGAAAGCAGCCGTTAAGAACATTTGTTCAAAAAAACGGCTGCTCTTTTACAATTTCACATAATATTCTATGTGCAATGCAGGGGTTTTATAGTATAATAAACGTGTTCAAAACAAGGAGGACTATAGAATGTACCAATTAGAAGATCTAAAGGGAAAAGCGAACAACATTCGCAAGAACATCGTTAAGACGGTTACAGAAGCAAAATCCGGTCATCCGGGTGGAAGTCTGTCTTCTGTAGAAATCGCAACGGCAATTTACTTTACACAGATGGATATCACCCCAGACAACGTGGCATCAACGAATAGGGATCGTTTTGTCCTGTCAAAGGGTCATGCTTCACCGCTGCTGTATTCTGTACTGGCAGAGAAAGGGCTGATCGAAGAGGAAGAGCTGCTAACGTTCCGTAAAATCAACTCCCGCCTGCAGGGACATCCAAGTATGCGCAAGCTGCCTGGTGTCGATATGTCCACCGGATCACTGGGACAGGGAATCTCCTGTGCAGTCGGTATGGCACTGGCGAACAAATACAACAAGGAAGACCACCGTATTTATACGATTTTAGGTGATGGGGAATGTCAGGAAGGGCAGGTATGGGAAGCTGCTATGGCGGCATCACACTACAAGCTGGATAACCTGCTGGCATTTGTTGACCACAACGGTCTTCAGATTGACGGTAATGTAACCGATGTTATGAATCCAACACCGATTGATGAAAAATTCAAGGCATTTGGATGGAATGTGATCGTTCTGGAAAACGGAAATGATCTGGAAAGCGTAATTGCAGCTTGTGAGGAAGCAAAGACGGTCAAGGGAAAACCAACGGTTGTTGTTGCTCACACAGTTAAGGGTAAAGGCGTATCCTTCATGGAAAACAAAGCTGGCTGGCATGGAACTGCACCGAGTGCAGAACAGTGTGCGGAAGCAATTGCAGAACTTGAAGGAGGATGTAAATAATGGCAAAGATGGCTACTCGTGAAGCGTATGGAAAAGCGCTTGCTGAACTGGCAAAGGAAAATAAAAAGATTCTGGTACTGGATGCCGATTTATCCGGTTCCACAAAAACAGGCGAAGTGAAGAAGGTTGCACCTGAGCAGCATTTCAACTTCGGTATTGCAGAGGGTAATATGATGGCAGCGGCTGCCGGTATGGCAACAAGCGGAAACATCGTATTTGCAAGTACATTCGCAATGTTCGCTGCCGGACGTGCGTTTGAACAGGTGCGCAACTCCATCTGTTATCCGCACCTGAATGTAAAGGTGTGTGCAACACATGCCGGACTTACCGTAGGTGAGGATGGAGCAAGTCACCAGAGTGTTGAGGATGTTGCTTTGATGAGAAGCATTCCGGGTATGGTTGTTGTTTCACCGGCTGACGGAGTGGAAACAAAGGCGGCAATTCGTGCAGTGGCTGAATACGATGGTCCATGCTATGTACGTCTGGGTAGAATGGCAGTTGAGGATGTATATACAGAAGATACGCTGAACTTCCAGATTGGAAAAGGAAACGTGATCCGCAAAGGAAACAGCGTTGCGCTGATTGCGACCGGTATCATGGTGGAGGCTGCCATGAAGGCTGCGGATATCCTGAAGGAAAACGGTATGGATGTAACGGTTGTTGATATGCACACCATCAAACCGATTGACGAAGAGCTGATCGTTGAACTGACAAAGGATCACGATCTGTTTGTAACCTGTGAAGAGCACAGTGTTATCGGCGGTTTGGGTAGTGCTGTTGCCGAGGTACTCAGTCAAAAGGCACCGAAGAAGCTTGCCATGGTAGGAATCAAGGATACCTTTGGAGAAAGCGGAACACCGGCTGCACTGCTTGAGAAATACGGTCTCACTGCAAACGATATCGTTAAGGCAGTGGAAGACAATAAGTAAATTATAGGATAGAAAGCTGTAAGATTTGGTTATCGGATAAAATCTTGCAGCTTTTTTTGTTCCTGCGCCTTTTACAGTCATGGGAAAAATTAGGATATGATAGAGACGTGCTTATGCAGGTCATTATCGAAAAGTCTGTAATTAACGGAAGAAACAGCAAGGGTGTTGGAAGCGATGCATAGAAGTATACTGAAAATATGCTATCTATAAGAGACATATCACATTAAACTGCTGATGAAAAAGGAAAGATAAATACATTGTGCGGGATTGCTTTGACTGATGCATGATAGGAACCTGTGTACATTTTCCTTATATTTTCTGTCTGTCATATCAGAAGGGTGGCAGAGGGTGCACTGTATGATGTTCTTAAGGTGTGTATATAAAGACGAATATATAAAAAAGCAGAACCTGTGTGTTCTGCCTCTTTCCTATTTGTTTTTTACATCCGCTATTGCAGTGTAAACGGCCTTTGCATCCATGACATTGCCATATTCTGTAGCACTGCCGCCTTCCTCAACAAGGGTTTTCTCTATTTTCTCTGCCTTGGCGCTGATGACCATATACTGATGACCGTCCTTCATTCTGGCAACACTGATCAGACAATAGCCTGCCTCAGGTGTAAAGCCGCTTTTACCGCCAATGATTTTTCCGCCTGGAAACTTCAGATCCTTATCATAAAACAGAAGGGTGCTCCTCAGCTTCAGCCCATTTGGGTGCTGTTTGGTTGCAGGTATGGTATACCGCAGGGTTGTCATCACCTTGCGAAAGGCAGGGTTTTTCCATGCGTGATCCATCATTTTTTTCATATCCTGCAGTGTTGTATAGTGCTGTTTATCCTGCAGTCCTGTTGTATTTGTGAAATGCGTATGCAGCATTCCCATACCGTTGGCCTTTTCATTCATATCCTTCACAAATTTGGAAATACTGCCATTCAAGTGATTAGCCAAAGCGTTTGCACCATCTGCACCGGAGGGAAGAATGAGTGCGTATAAAAGATCCTCCAGTGTTACCTGTTCTCCTGCTTCCAGACCTGCGACACTTGCATTTGCTTCCGCAAGCCCTTCAATATCCTGTTCTGTAATCGTTATTTTTTTATGCAGATTCTCCATGTTATCCAGAGCGACGATTGCGGTGAGCACCTTTGTCAGGGATGCGGGAAACAGCCTTTCATCACTGTTTTTTTCATAGAGTACCTGCTGATCCTGTAAGTCGATCACCATGGCATAGCGGCTGTTCAGGGTCATACTCTCTAGCCTTTTTTTTATGTTCTGCTGATTTGCATCAAGACCTTGCCCTGTGACGGGGGTTGATGCTTCCTTCTGCTTCATGAAATCAGGATAATACTCTTTGATTTGTATGTACATAGCGACATCCAGAAACAGCAGAAGCAGAGCTGCTGCCGCCACGAGCCACCATCTTTTTCTTATATTTCGCATTGCTGTCAACTCCTCCAATATCATAACACAGATAGTAAAATAGTCTATAGCAAATATGGGAAAATCGCCTCTTAATTTTTTCTTACATTGCAAACTTGTCGCGACGAATGTGGCGGGATTTGTTATAATAGAAACATGGAGGGATTTTTCATGCAGACAAAAATACTGGTATTAGATGATGAAAAGGAAATTGCAGACCTCGTTGCGCTGTATCTGAACAATGAAGGCTATGAAGTACATAAATTTTATGACAGCAAGGATGCGCTGGAATATATGAAAAATAACCGCGTTGATCTGGCACTGCTGGATGTGATGATGCCGGAAATCAGCGGCTTTGAAATATGCAGGATCATACGGGAAAAATATATGTTTCCGGTCATCATGCTGACTGCCAAGGTGGAGGATGTGGATAAGATACAGGGACTTTCTCTGGGAGCGGATGACTATATTACAAAGCCGTTTAATCCGCTGGAGCTGGTGGCCCGTGTCAAGGCACAGCTGCGCCGCTATAAAAAATATAACCCGTCACAGGAAAATGTGAATGTGATTGACTTTAAGGGGCTGATCATCGACAATGATTCCCATCGATGCACCCTGTATGACGAAGTGCTCAATCTGACACCGATTGAATTTTCAATCCTGTGGTATCTGTGCAAAAACCGCGGGCGTGTGATCACCAGTGAAGAGCTGTTTGAGGCTGTGTGGAAGGAAAAATACTTTGACAGCAACAATACGGTAATGGTGCATATCCGCCGTCTGCGTGAAAAAATGCATGAACCGCCGAGAAATCCGAAATTCATCAAAACGGTGTGGGGCGTAGGATACCAGATTGAAGAATAGCACCTATCGCAGATTGCGCAAGCATCTGGCGTATCTGTATCTCTTTATGACAGCGCTGGTTATGGGAATCATCGGCATTCTTATGTTTCTGCTGGATCATTACGCACAGGTTTTCAGTAATCAGGGAGCACTCAGGGATTCAGATTTTCTGCTGTTTTATCTGAAGCATGAGCTGGAGTTCAATCTGTTTCTGCTGGCAGCAGGCACAGCGCTTCTGCTGTATCTGTTTGTACTGCTCTTCTTTCAAAATCTGGATGTCCTGCTTGATACAGTGCAGGGTAAGCCGGTGGACCGACTGCCGTTCAGCTACCGTTATCTGCCGGAAATGGATATGGCCAGAGGACGGATTCAGGATATGCTGGAGAAAAAGCAGCATACCCGTCAGCTGTCGGTTCAGGAGAAGGAGCATAAAAACGAGCTGCTGATGTATCTCGCACATGACCTGAAAACACCGCTTACATCAATGATTGGCTATATTAACCATATTCTTGATCACAAGGTGGATCAGGAGCAGCTGGATACCTCGATTCGCATCACCTATGAAAAGGCACAGCGTCTGGATGATCTGATTGATGAATTTTCAGAAATTCTGCGGTATGACGATAAGGTGTCACAGCTGGAGGTCACCAGAATTGATCTGAATACCATGCTGCAGCAGCAGCTGGCAGGCTTTTATCCGCTTATGGAGGAAAAGGGAATCCGGCTGCAACTACATCTGGCGGATCATATGGAAATCAGTGGAGACTTCGATAAACTGCAGCGTGTCTTTGATAATCTTATGCGAAATGCCATCAACTACAGCATTCCCCAGACGGAAATCCGGATCGCCGGTATGCTGTATGAGGATGGTGTCTGCCTGACCTACAGCAATGAAGGAGAAGCCATGGATACCGCTTCCGTGCAGCATCTGTTCGACAAATTTTATCGGGCGGGAAGTGCACGGACATCGACCAGCGGAGGTGCCGGGCTGGGACTGGCGATTGCCAGAGAAATCATTGAGCTGCATCAGGGGGAAATCAAAGCCGACATGGAAGGTACGACGATTACCTTTACCCTGCGGCTTCCGTATGAACAGAAGGTGATACTGTGAAACACGCCAATTTAAAAGCCCTGCGTCGCCGTCTGTTTATCAAATATGCATGCATTATCATTGGCATCACGCTGGGGACGATAACACTGATTTATCTCTTTGATGATGTGCTGAACGGTGTTGTCATCGACTTTATCCGGCTGTTTATGGAAACCGGAGATCCCTTTGCGATGTTTCGCAAAATTTATATGATTGTGCTGCCGCTGCTTATTGTGGCCGCCATTATTCTTATGATTTATTTCCTCTGTCGTGATCTTGTCAATTATATGCGGATATTGATGCGGGGCATGGAGGATGTTATGCGCAAGGATCGCTCCCGTTTTGATTTCCCAAAGGAAATGAAGGAAGCGGAACAGCTGATAATGGCGCTGTCTGATGATTATCAGAATTATCTGAAGGCTGCTGCACAGGATGAGGAAAAGAAAAAGGATTTGATTTATCTGCTGGCGCAGGATATCAAAATGCCGTTGTCCAATATTTTAATGTATTTGGAATTTCTGCATAAGGAAACCCGTATTTCCCCGGAAATTCAGAAGGACTTTGTAATACAGGTACTGCATAAGTCGCTGGACTTGGAGGATATGATCAATGAGTTTTTCGATATCACCCGGTTCAATTTGCAATATGCGAAATGGAATCCGGAGCATATGTATCTGGATCGCATGATGGAACAGGTGGTGGATGAGTACTATATGCTGATGGAAGCAAAGCAGATGGAGGTATCCATAGAAAGCGGCAGCGGCCTTGCATTGTTTGCGGATAATGAAAAGATAGCACGCGTCATGCGGGATCTTCTGCGCAATTTAGTTGAGCTGGGACGGGTGAAAGCGACGATTCATATCCGGATGCAGGAGTTTGATGAACGCTATGAGGTGCTTATGGAGGTGGAATCCAGACATCTCTCAGCATATCAGATTGCCCATATCTTTCACAATTATTACCGGCTGGAGGATGTGCATGGCGAGGGCAACCTGCATGTTCTGGGGCTGGGGATTGCCAGACAGATCATGGATATGCAGAAGGGGACACTGCGGGCAAGCTCGATAGACAAGCTGTTAAGCTTTACAGTTCAGATTCCAAAGGCTTTTGTACCGGGACATAAGGAATCCGTGGTATAATACGATAGAAAGAAAAACAGGTGATGAAATGAATATAGAAATAGGAGAAGTATTTCCTTCCGCAATCGAAGAGGAAGGAACCGTTATGGATTTCGTTGATGATGAATTTGTATTCGTTATCAAGGATGAGGTCTGGATGGATGAGGAATGTCAGGCAATGAAGCACAATCCGCTGACACTGGATTTTGTGTATAAATATGATATCGCCGTCTTCCTGCTGACACTGGAGGATGCTGTTGATACCAGCGACTTCATATTTAATGTACATGACAACGAATATCCGGAACATCTGTATCGCAGCTTTGAAAACGGCGACGGCTATGGTATGACGCTGTATCTGATTAACAGTATGAATACGGTATGCGCAAAGCGCCGCGTCCGTCTGTCACAGGGTATGTCCAATACGATTTCCCAATATCTTGCAAAACAGAAGCAGGCTCCCTTTATGGAAGAGGAATTCCTGTGCAATCTGCAGGGGCTGCAGTCTGCCTGGGAACCGTTCGAAATGCAGAAGATGGCATTGGGAAGCGAAACCTTCAAATAAGCAATGTAAGAAAATGAAAGTGATATGTAATTTTTATCATTTTGTATTGTGATTTTTTCACAATTACAGTATAATGGAAAATAAGCTTAAGAAGGAGGAATTGTATGAGAGCAGTTGTGAGTGTAATCGGAAAGGATATGGTGGGAATCCTCGCCAAAGTCAGCGCAGAGTGTGAGAATGCAAATATGAATGTGATCGAGGTGTCCCAGACGCTGCTTCAGGATATGTTCGCAATGATTATGCTGATCGATATTACAAAGGGAAATACGACACTGGCCGATTTTGCGGCTCATATGGAGAATGTGGGAAAACAGAGTGGTTTGACCATTCATGTCATGCACGAGGACATATTCAACTCCATGCATAAGATATAGGATGGTGAACGTATGATAAACGTACATGATATACTGGAAACCATAAAGATGATTGATGAGGAATATCTCGATGTTCGCACAATCACGATGGGAATTTCTCTATTGGACTGCTGTGACAGTGATATAGATAAGTCCTGTGAGAAGATTTACAATAAGATTACACGTCTGGCAAAGAATCTTGTCAAGACAGGAGAGGATATTGAACGGGAATACGGTATTCCTATCATCAACAAGCGGATATCCGTTACACCGATCGCCATGCTTGTGGCTGTCAGCGGCGGTGATCCTGTAAAGTATGCACATACCCTTGAGCGCTGTGCTCAGGCGGTGGGCGTTAATTTTATCGGCGGTTACTCCGCACTTGTCCAAAAGGGCTGTGCGGCAGGTGATCGCGAGCTGATGGAATCCATTCCAAGAGCATTGGCGGAAACAGAGCATGTATGTGCGTCCGTCAATGTCGGTTCTACCAAGGCCGGAATCAATATGAATGCGGTGGAGCTGATGGGACGCATGGTGAAGGAGGCTGCCGAGCTGACGAAGGATCGTAACTGCATCGGTGCTGCCAAGCTGGTCGTCTTCTGCAATGCGCCGGAGGATAATCCGTTTATGGCGGGTGCATTCCACGGTGTCGGAGAAGCTGACTGCGTCATCAATGTCGGTGTCAGCGGTCCGGGTGTTGTCCGTGCCGCATTGGCAAAGGCGGATAAGTCACTGCCAATGAATGAGCTTGCGGATATCATTAAGAAAACAGCCTTCAAGGTTACCCGTATGGGACAGCTGGTGGGAACGCTGGCAAGTGAGCGTCTGGGTGTTCCGTTTGGTATCGTCGATCTGTCACTGGCACCTACTCCTGCTATCGGTGATTCCGTTGCCTATATTTTAGAGGAAATGGGTCTGGAAAGCTGTGGTGCTTATGGAACGACTGCCTGCCTGGCAATGCTGAACGATGCAGTGAAAAAGGGCGGTGTCATGGCCAGCAGTACGGTCGGCGGACTTTCCGGTGCCTTTATACCGGTGAGTGAGGATGCCGGAATGATTGCGGCAACCAGAGCGGGTACCCTGTGTCTGGAAAAGCTGGAGGCTATGACAGCAGTATGCTCGGTTGGTCTGGACATGGTTGTCATTCCGGGTGAAACAACGCCGGAGGTTATTTCCGGTATCATTGCGGATGAGGCTGCCATTGGTATGGTTAATTCTAAAACGACTGCGGTTCGCGCCATTCCTGCAATTGGCAAGAAGGTTGGAGAAGAACTGGAGTTTGGCGGCTTGCTGGGAAGTGGTCCTGTGATGAACATCAACCAAACAGATTGTTCTGTCATGATACATAGAAAGGGAAGAATCCCTGCACCGATTCAGGCCTTGAAAAACTAACCACAGGTGAAAAATCATATCAGAGGAACCATATTATATAAAAGTTCTCAACGGCTATCATAAAGTGATTCAGGACATAGAGCGGCATGTATTCTATGTCCTTTTTCCCGTTGTGAATGGAAATGACCTTTTCTTACGATATGCTGTTTTGCTGCGGCAGGCACAGCGTTACCGGATAGAAGCATGCTGTGCCCTTTCTTTCACCTGCCTGCATTCAGCCATGAAGTATCGTCACTCCTTTATCTCCAAGCTTATTGAATGGAGTAAAGCAATACCGGGGATAGTCAAATAACTCACAACGGTACATGGTCTGTTGTTTCCATCTTCACATGGCACCCTTGACAATAATCTGTGGTGAACTACATTTGTCGCATGCTTATCAGATTCAAAAACTATGCAGACGGCTATTCAGGAAGATGCTTCTCTTGTCTGCCGTCGTTTGCTGTGCTATGATAAAAATAAGAGATGGGAGAGCAAGCATATGAAAAAAGATATCGTTGAGCTGCGGCATCAGCTTCAGAAAATTGAATCGGATAAGCTGTATCTGGAGGAATGCATCGAGCGTCTTCATGAGGTGGAGAGTGCTTTACGGCAGGCCGAGAAACAGCTGAAAAAGGAAACCCGTGATGTGGAAAAGCTGAATACCGCATCCGTTGCCTCCATCCTTGCATTTTTTGCAAAGGATAAGGAGGCGCGCCTGGCGAAGGAAGAACAGGAGGCGTTGCAGGCTGCACTTCATGTGCGTCAGCTTCAGGAAAATGCAAAGGCACTGCAGCAGGATATTGATGCCTGTGAGCTGAATATCGTACAGGAGGAGCTGGTTCGAAAGCAGCTTACGGAATGTGAACTGGCGCAAGCGATACAGCATTCTCCCTACGGAGAAGCGCTGCGTGAGCAGAAGCAGCTTGTTGATGCGCATACACAGCGATTAAAGGAAATTCGGGAAGCGCTAGAGGCCGGCTATCTTGTGCTGGATCAGCTGAAAAGTGCGCTTCGCAGCCTGGACAGTGCATCCTCGTGGGGCTTTATGGACATCGCAGGTGGCGGGATTCTCTCTACTGCTATGAAGCATTCCGCAGTTGACAAGGCACAGAAAAAAATCGCACTGCTGAAAATCAATTTGTATAAGTTTCAGAAGGAGGTTCAGGATGTTCAGGGATTTCAGATAAATACCGTGAAGCTTTCTAATGGAACGGTTGCAATGGATTATCTTTTTGATAATATTTTTACGGATATGTTCGTGCAATCCAAAATCCGGGAATCGGAAAAATCGCTGCAGCAGGCGAAACGTAGAATTGAACAAATTATGGATTCGTTATTGCAGGAGCGCCAGCACACACAGCAACAGCTGGAAAGGGAACAGGCAGCCTATGAGCGCATGTGCAGGGAGTCTGTAGATTAGAAACAGCAGCTGCTTCTGGCGCTCGTTCTTCTGCTGTGCAATGCATGAGAAAAACAATGGTTGGCTATTGGCTGTCCCCGAATATGGAAAAAAGCGGAAGACAAAGAAAGCCTGACTAATCGGGTTTGGTTCTTATTTGATTGTGGGTGAATTAAAATAAAGGAGAATTCGATACTATTGCAAGTTATCTGTCGTATTTGAATGCCTCCTTTTGAAAGCACCCCGAATAAGAAAGATTCTGTTTAGCTCTTCTTTTTTACGTTGCTTATGTGTGTATTCTGAAGCAAAAAAGAACCCGGCTTTTGATCTGTGGCTTCCTGTCTGCTTCCGGATTTCAAATGTGTCCTTTCTGTTTTCTGAAGACCATAAGGAATACTGCTGTGCAGACGTTTTGGCTACTAATCATCGCGTTAGCATAGAAAAATGCATTACCTGCAAAAGCATAGAAGAGCATCAGAATATGGCTATCAACGCTATGTATCTCTTGTATTTTGCAAATACGCTCAGAATTTGGAGGTAAATAGGAATACGATCTGCTGTATTTTCCTGTTTTCTTTTTTAAATCATTATATATTTTACAGTATTTGTGATAAAATAGAAAAAGCATTGGAAAAGGAGAGATAACATGCTGGAATTGCGCAATGTATCCTTTGAGGTAGATGGAAAAAAGATTTTAAACAACATCAGTCTGACGATGGAAGACAATAGATTTACCGTAATTACAGGCCCCAACGGCGGTGGGAAATCAACGCTGGCAAAGCTGATTATGGGGATTGAAAAACCAACAGAGGGAGAGATTTTGTTTGATGGGGAGGACATTACGGCAATGTCTATCGACGAACGGGCAAAACGAAAAATCGGTTATGCCTTTCAGCAGCCCCCCAGATTTAAGGGAATGAGTGTGCGTAAGCTGTTGTCCCTGGCACACGGTAAGGATTTGGATGAGGAAATCTGCTGCAGCTATCTGACGGATGTCGGACTGTGCTCCAAAGATTATCTGAACAGAGATGTGGATGCTTCTCTGTCCGGAGGCGAGGTAAAGCGGATTGAAATTGCGAGTATTCTCGCGCGCGACTTAAAGCTTTCCATATTCGATGAACCTGAGGCGGGCATCGATCTGTGGAGCTTTGCGAAGCTGGTGGAAACCTTCCAGAAGCTGCAAAGGGAATCCAGACAGTCCATTATCCTGATATCCCATCAGGAGCGGATCATGCAGCTGGCGGATGAAATCATTATTATCGAAAACGGGGCAATCAAAACAAAAGGGAAGAGGGATGATATTCTTCCGTCACTTATGAGTGAATTTGATTCCTGTGAATTTAAAAAGTAGGTGAGGCAGATGGAACAGATGGAAAAAAATCTGCTGAAGACAGTAGCGGATATCAGCGGCTTTATGCCAGGCAGTGCCTTCAGCTTAAGAAAAAACGGAGCAGGTGTGGAACGTCACTCCACAGAGCATGTAAAAATTCTGGCAAAAACAGACAAGCCGGGTATTGATATTATTGTAGATGCCAATACGGTGGGAGAAAGTATACATATTCCGGTTATTCTGACAGACAGCGGCATTCAGGATATGGTATATAACGATTTCTATATCGGAGAGGGTGCGGATGTGGAGATTGTAGCCGGATGCGGTATTCACAATGACGGCTGTGACACTTCACAGCATGACGGAATTCATACCTTTCATATCGGAAGAAATGCCAGCATTACCTATACGGAAAAGCATTATGGAGAAGGCAGCGGTAGCGGAGGCAGAATACTGAATCCGACAACCGTCATTCATATGGAGGAAGGCTCCTTTGCCAAAATGGATATGAGCCAGATTAAAGGGGTTGACTCCACCTTTCGTAAAACGGAGGCAAATTTAGGTGCAACTGCCAAGCTGGTGATCAATGAAAAGCTGATGACGCATGGAGAGCAGAAGGCACATTCGGATGTGACGGTGAATCTGAATGGAGAGGACAGCGTTGTTCAGATTGTTTCCCGATCTGTAGGAAAAGATACTTCCGTGCAGGTGTTTCATCCGATCGCAGTGGGAAATAATCGTTCCCGTGCACATATTCAGTGTGATTCCATCATTATGGGAAAAGCAAAAATCAGTTCAATACCGGAAATTGCTGCGAATCATGTGGATGCGGAAATCATCCATGAGGCAGCCATCGGGAAAATCAACAATGATCAGCTGATCAAGCTGCAGACATTCGGGTTAAACAGCGAGGAAGCGGAAAAGGTCATTGTGGACGGTTTCTTAAAGTGATTAAAAAAATGATATTTACAACAAGGAGATGTTTTCTTCCCAGAGGCAGTACAGGGAGAAGGACCTCCTTTTTTTGCTGTTCTGAAAGAAATCTGAAATATATCTTGACCTTATCCCTGAGCGAAGGTGTACGATATGCATGAGGTGATACAAATGTATAAGATAAAGGAGCTGGCAGAGCTGTATGGCATCCATACGAATGTGCTGCGGTTTTATGAAAAAAAGGGGCTGCTTGCCTCACGGCGGCTCACGAACGGCTATCGTGTCTACGGAGAGGATGAGCGGGCTATATTGCAGAAAATTCTGCTGTATCGCGCAATGAATTTTTCACTTGCGGATATCCGGGAGCTTTTAAGCAGGGAAAAGGGGAATGCGCAGGAGCTGTATTTTCAACAGCTGCAGCTGTTAAACGCACACTTGCATGAGCTGACTGCGGTACGCGATCATATTTCGCAGGAGTTGAATGCGATGCTGGCAAACACCTATGAGGAGCAGCAGGATCAAAAGGAAATGCAGCGACTGCTGCAGGAATTAAATAAGAACCGGGAATGGAAGGATCGCTGGGATTTTGATTCCTTTGCAAAGGTGTATGATGAGGTCGTGCATATGCCCGCAGTACAGGGACTGCCGTTTTATGAGGCATATGACCATGTACTGGATGAAACTGCGAAGCATGCGCAAATGCATGGCGGCAGGGTTTTGGATGTCGGTTGTGGAACCGGAAATCTGGGTGAGCGCTTAGCTGCTGCAGGATTGTCGGTTGAGGGGGTGGATCAGTCATTGGAAATGCTGATTCAGGCAAAGAAGAAGCTGCCGGACATGCTTCTTCATCAGGGAACCTTTCTTTCCCTCCCCTTTGAAAAAAGCTCGTTCGATACCATAACGGCGTCCTATGCTTTCCACCACTGTGATGCACAGGAACGGCTTCTCGCCGTTCGTGAAATGAAGCGGGTACTGTGCAGACAGGGGCGCATTGTGATTGCTGATCTCATGTTTGAGCATGCACAGGATCGCATGAAGTATGAGCAGCACTGTACCCCACAGCAGAAAGCAGAGCTGAAGGATGAATATTTTACAACCGTTGAGGAGCTGACACACATTTTTTCGGAAGAAGGCTTTATATGCACAAATTATAAGGTTTCTGACATTTTATGGATTTTTGTGGCTGATTTATCAGAAGAAGACAGGTAATGCAACAAAAATAAACACTTTATCTGATATCTACGATTCGTCGATAGGTGATTTTGCGAAAGCATGATATGATACCTGTATAGAAACGAGGTGCATGTATGCAGCAAAAGGAGATAGGCATGCAGATTTCTGCAGCAAGAAAGATGTTAAAGTATACACAGCGAGAGCTTGCAGAAAAGCTTGGAGTGAGTGATAAGACGATCAGTAAGTGGGAGCGTGGCGCAGGCTATCCGGACATTTCCTTGCTTCTGCCGTTGTGCAGGGAGCTGGGCTTAGAGGTTTCCCAGTTGCTCGGGGATGAGGAAACGGATTCACAAAAGCAGGGGAATGAAAAAAATCTGAAGAATCTTGCAGATTATGCTGTTTTGAAGGTGAAGGAAAACAGGGAACGTATTCAGCGATGGATTTGGATTATGCTCAGTGTATTTGCTGTGTTGTCCATCGGCATCTGCCTGTTGTGCAATTATGTTCTGGAGGGAGCGATCAGCTGGGCATGGATTGCTGTTGTGTCTGTCATATATGGATGGATGATTCTTACGGCATTGCTTATGTCACATCGCTATTTGATCGAAAAAACAATGCTGGTGGGAATGGTGATGCTGTTTCCTTATCTGTATTGCCTGTCATTGCAGCTTCCGATTTCAAATTTTCTCCCCCTGTCCTGGACGATTGCTGCCGCTGCTGATGTATTTGCAGTTCTTATCTATCTGGTATTGCTGCACAGCCGCATATCCTTCTGGTTCAAGCTGACAATCATTGTCATATTGTCCGGAATCTTTAATTCCTTTGTGCAGTGGCTGACAGAAGGGGGTCTAAGTCAGATGCTGCTGCAGCTGTTTGGAAATCTTATTGCAGCAGTGATTTTAGCGATTGTGGGAATCTATGCAAGGAGGCATGCAAAATGAACCCTGTTGAAAAAATGGATCAATTACAAAGACGTGTAGATGCAGTAAATCATAGAGTTATGAAAAAGCGGGAACAGCTTATGAAGCCCACGAAGAAACAGATGGAGATATCTGTTCTTGTATCTGCGGGAGGCAGTGCTGTCTTTCTGATCGTGGCCGGTGTTGTATACTTTGTATATCAGCTGCATCTGCAGGCACTCTCATGTACTGCCATAGCGGGCCTGCTGTTGCTGAATGCCGGAATTATGAAAAATAAAAAAGCAAGTCTTGAGAACGACATAATTTTCATTATAATTAAACTCATGGAGAGGATATTATGAAGAAAATTATGTTTTTTTGTCTGCTGGTATTTATGGCAACACTGCCTGTACAGGCAAATACAAGAGAGGAAGTTGAATTTAGCAAATGTACAGATGGAGACACTGCACATTTTAAAATCAATGGCAAGGATACAACAGTACGATTTCTGGCAATCAATGCGCCCGAATATACCAAAACCAAGGAGCCCTATGGCAAAGAGGCAAGCGCTTATGTGTGTGATGTCTTGAAATCTGCGGAAACGATTGAGCTGGAATATGATGACGGCAGTGATAAGCTGGATAAATACGGACGCACACTGGCATGGGTGTTTGTGGATGATGTCCTGCTGCAAAAGGAGCTTGTAAAGAAGGGGCTGGCAGAGGTGAAGTATCTGTATGGTGATTATGCATATACAAAGGAGCTGCAGACGCTGGAGAAAGAAGCAAAAAAAGAGAAGCTGAATATGTGGAGCGATGGATCGGCTGCTGAAGAGGAACATAATGAAACGATACAGTATGTATTGGGAGCTGCAGGCGGTGTTATCTTAATTGTTTTCGGGCTGTTCTTTGCAAAGGGCAAGCGCAATAAACAGCGCTATATCCGCAAGGGAGTAAAGCAGCTGCGCAGGAAATAACAGAAAATGTACGCCTTCATGTGGGAAAGGCGGTAACTGCTGTTAAAGCTTCTTTACGGCATACAGGCTAAGCTGCAAAGGGAAAACGTGCAGAAGAGGCGCATTTTCTTTGCAGGTTCCAGGGATTTGCTGGCAAGGAGTGCTTGGCAGGTCTCATGCTTTTATCTGAACGATAGCTCTGCCATATGGGAAGGTGACTGCAATGCTTATATACAGATAGTTACTGCGTACAAAAGCCGTGGGATAGCTTTTCGCCTTCGTTATGAAATCGGCAGTGCAGAGGGTATGCGCATTACAAGCACTGCTTTCGCATAATATGAAACAGAAATGTGGCTGTTTCTATTGACCTGTACGCCGCGTACAGGTATATGGTTTAGCTGGAGGTGATCTCATGAAACTACAGGAAGTGGCACAGCAGGTACAAATGACCAAGCGGGCCATCAAGTATTATGAGGAAAAGGGACTGCTGCAGGTGGAAAAGGATGAAAACGGTTATCGCCGATATACCGAAGAGCATATAGCTGTTCTGCAACAGATTCAGGTTTATCGAAAGCTGGGGATGGAGCTGTCCGCCATTCAACGTATTTTGCATGATCCGCAGGTGGAGCAAGAGGAGCTGCAGCGGCTTGTAGAACAGATGCAGAGACATCTGGAGCAGCAGTCTGCACAGCTGGAGGCAGTGCGCCAAATGCTGGCAGGCACAAAGGATTACCGGGTGCTGCAGGAGCAGCTTGATTATCAAACGATAGCGGCAGCTATTCAGGAAATGATACCGGGCTTTTATGGCAAGCTCTTTCTATATCATTTTCTGCCGTATCTGCAGATTCCCATCACGACGCAGGAGCAGCGGGATGCCTATCAGGCAATTCTCACATTCTGGGATACAACCGACCTGAAGATGCCGCTGTCTATGAGAATCGTTACATTTCTAACGGGGTTTCTGCAAAATCAGCAGGCCGCGGCTATACAGGCAAGGCTGGATGCACAGCTGAAAAGGCTACTGGAACCGAATGCAAAGCAGTACGCGCAAATGAAAAAGGCGGTTCTCCATCAGTATCGGGTTCAGAAATATTGTCTGCTTCGCTACCTGCCTTCCTCAATCAGTAAACGACACTGGATGCTGGAGCTGCAAAGAAGCGGTTACAATGATATATTCCTGCCGAATATGGAGAAACTGAGTCCAGCCTATCGGGAATATCGAAATGCCCTTTCTGCAATCAATGATAGGATTTGTTCCGAGCTGAATCTGGGCTATGATGAATATTTTCATCTCATGAAAAAATCATAAAACTCTTTTTATCGGTGCTTGAAATCAGTGCCATCCACAGCAGAAACAGGGAGTATCAGGCAGGTGGTACGCTATTGTTGTGCTACGTTTTTAGAAACGTACTGCGTGCTACAGCGTGTATGTTAACGTACAAGCAATCCTGCATAAAAAAACAAGGCATTTTGCGTGCCTTGCTTTTCATGTATATGCTTACTGGTAGAGCTGAATCAAACCTACATCGCCTTGATTTCTTCAGCAATCTGTTTACCAAGCTCCATCAGTGCGTCCAAATCCGCTTCACTCGGCGTGTAATTCTGTGAAACAACCTCATCATTCAGCAGTGTGATTCCTGCCTTTTCCAGTCGGGCATTGATTTCCTTTGTGACGAGATTTGCCCAGCCATAGGAACCAAAGCCAAGCCCCTTTTTATTCTTCACCTTGCAGGTGATGAGCTTTTCCAGAAATGCCGCAATGCTTCCCGCCATGGCATTGTTGTAATTCCCGCTTCCGACCAGAACCGCCTTGGCATCCAGCAGTTCCTTTTGTATGATTGCGGGGGAGGTCATTGAGCATTTGAAGATTTTTACACAAATTCCGTTTCTTCCCATGCCCTCAGCGAGCGCTTCAGCCATCATCTGTGTATGCTTCCAGACACTTTCATATACAATGACCGCCTTATCAACCGCCTTGAAGGTCGCAAAATCCTCATATGCCTGAAACAGCTCCGGCAGATAGCTTCTCCAGATAATACCATGTGCCGGGGCAATCATATCAATGTCAAGATTCATATCCCGAATCTGCTTCAGCTTATTGGCAACCTGCATACCATACGGCATCACGATATTTGCATAGTAATCCTTTGCGCGATCAATACACTTGGCAGCACCGTGTGCATCATCAAAGATATCATAGCTTGCAATGTGCTGTCCGAACGCATCATTGGAGAATGCAATTTTCTGCTCTGCGACATAGGTCAGCATGTTATCCGGCCAGTGAATCATCGGCATTTCCACAAACGTAAGCGTATAACGCCCGGTGGACAAGGTATCACCGGTTTTCACCCTTTGAAAATCATAGCTTTTGAAATACTGCTTCAGCATGATGCCCACACCGGCATTGCTGGCATACGGTCTGGCATTGGGATAATCCTTCATAAATTTCAGGAAGCCTCCGGAATGATCCGGCTCTGCATGCTGTACGATAACATTGTCAATGGTTCGCTCACCGATTACCGAACGAATACGCTCCATCATCGTATCATAGAATTCTTCCTCAACAGTATCAATCAGTGTCACCTGCTCATCGACAATCAGATAGGAATTATAGGTCGTCCCTTCTGCAATCGGAAACAGATCACCGTGAAAATGACGGCAATTGAAATCATGAACACCGACCCAGTACATATTTTCTTTAATTTGTATTGCTTGTTTCATTTCCTTCACCTCTGATTTCTATTTTAATATGATATAAGGAGGATGTCCACTTATTTAATTTTTTTATTCACAAATTAAATAAGTGACATTGTTTGCAGTTTTTAGCAGAAACGGTACACGAATTGAAAATTAAGTTGCAAACCCGTTTAAATTAAAAGATTCGGGTAGTATAATAAAGATATCAATAAAGGAGGAGCTATTTCATGATTATTCAAAGTAAGAGAATATGGGTACTCGGTCAATTCATCGAAGCCCAGCTGGAGCTGGAGGATGGAAAAATCAAAAATGTTCTCGCTTATGGCGCTAAACCGGCTGACAAGGACTATGGTGAAAGACGAATTGTACCTGGATTCATTGACGTTCATACACATGGTGCTTATGGCTTTGACACCAATGATGCAGAAGAAGAAGGCTTGCGAAACTGGATGAAACACATTCCCGAGGAGGGTGTTACCGGAATCTGTCCTACCACAATCACACAGACAGAGGAGGTACTTACCAAGGCAGTGAAAAATGTCGCAAAGGTCGTAGCGGATGGCTATGAGGGAGCGGAAATCCTCGGTATCCATTTTGAAGGACCGTATCTGGATATGGTATACAAGGGAGCACAGCCGGAGCAGTGCATTGTAAAACCGGATGTTGAACAGTTCAAGCGGTATCAGAAGGCTGCCGACGGACTGATTAAAATTATAACAATGGCTACCGAGCGTGACGAGGATTTCGAACTGACAAGATACTGTGCAGCAAACGATGTCCGCGTAAGCATCGGACATTCTGCGGCAACGATTGAGGAAGCAGGTATGGCAATTGCCAACGGAGCAACTTCCATGACGCATATCTTTAATGGTATGACACCGTTCCATCACCGCAAGCCGGGTCTGGTAGGAGCTGCTATGCGTTTCCGTGATACCTTCGGTGAGGTTATCTGTGATGGAAATCACTCTACACCGGATGCATTAAACGATTTGTTCATGGCGAAGGGAAGAGATTATACCATCATGATTACGGATGCGTTAATGGTAAAAGGTCTGCCGGTCGGGACAAAGGTTCTCTTCGGTGGAAATGAAATTGAGCTGTATCCGGATGGCAGTGCACATCTGACCGGCGCAAAGAGTCTTGCGGGCTCTACCCTGAAGGTCAATGAGGGCTTGAAGGTGCTTGTTGAAAAGGCGATGATTCCTTGGGATTATGCAATCAACTCCTGTACGCTGAATCCGGCAAGATATCTGAATGTGGATGATCGCAAAGGTAAGCTTGTGGCTGGCTATGATGCAGATATCGTTGTACTGAATGATGATTACTCCGTCGAAATGACCTACGTAAGAGGAAAAGAAGCATTCTAATCATAATAGAAACCAGATGGGAATCCGCAGGATTCCCTTTCTTCAGCATTTTTACGGCAATGCTCACATAATTTGGGGTGAGCTTTGCTGAATTACACATAATTTACCATGATCTATACATAATATATTGATAGACATTTTGTATACTATAGGCAAGCAAGAGGTATCTTGCTTGTATGAACGATTTCCCCCAAAATTATTTCATACTTTCTCCCTTTCAAAATAATAATTATCATATACAGAGAAGATGCTTCCCCCAAGGCATCTTTTTTGTTAACCAAAGAAAAGCACACAGATTCATGATGATTCATATGTTTGCACAGGGAGTCATGAAATATGACCAAATGCATGCTGTTGCCATAAGCCTTATGCGGTCCTTACCGGAGGGATAGCTGTAGCACAGATCAGGTCTTCTCAGAAAAGCGTTCGATACCGTTATTCAAGTATGATTGAAAATGGAAGACAAAATAGTAAAAAATCAAGGCAGGAACTGCTTCACTGATGGAAATAAACGCAGGGAACATTCTCAGGTTGCTGAAATACGATTAAAAATGATGATTACCGATTTGCCGATGCATGCATTCCACATAATTTACCATGATCTATACATAATATATTGATAGACATTTAGTATACTATCAGCAGGCAGGAGGTATCCTGCCTGTATGAACTATTTCCCCCAAAATTATTTCATACCTTCTCCCTTTCAAAATACTAATTACCATATACAGAAAAGGTGCTTCCCCCAAGGCACCTTTTTTGTTGGCAAATCCGTGAGAATTTCACATGTATCTTTCTACAGCCCTTTTTTGCATGTGCTTCACATAATTTGGGTTCAGGCACTTGAAAGAACACACATTTTTACAAGTTCTCTACATAATTGAAATATAACTTTCCGGTATACTGTAAGCATGCAGGAGGAATCCTGCAGATATGAATTTTTCCCCTCAGAAAATTTTTCATACTTTTCCTTTCTATTAAATAAATAATAAGCAACAGCAAAAGGAGCACTTCCCCAGGTGCTTCTTTTGTTTTATCCCTTTATCATGCTATAATGATAAGCGTTATGAAATGAGGGATTGTATATGAAACATATAAAAGCTTTATTTTTTGATGTGGACAATACGCTGTATACGCATCGTATTCATGATTTTCCTGCAACCACCCGTCAGACGCTGAACCGCCTGAAGGAAAACGGATACCGTATCGGTATCGCTACAAGCCGGTGTCGCTATGAGGTCCGTAATCTTCCGGCCTTTTTTCGGGATTTTGCATTTGATGCTGCAATCTTTGATGGGGGAGCACTCATCATGGGCAAAGAGGAGACTGTCACCAGCTTTCCCCTGTTACAGGAGCAGGTGGAGCGGCTCATCCGCTACTGTGAACAAAGGCACATACCTGTTCGGTACTCCACCTTTGACAATGACTGTCTGACAACACCTTGTCCTCACAATATCCGTGATGAGTTTTTCAAGCTGTATCTGAATATGCCCGTTGTAAAGCCCTATGAGCAGGAAACAGTGTTTAATATGCTTGCCTATCCGCAAAACGGGGAACAGCGTGAGGAAATCATTGCGCTCATGAAGGATGCCTTTATTGTAACGCATTCCTCCAATACGTTGGAAATCACAGCGGAAAACGTAGATAAAAGCAAAGGGGTAGAGGCGATGGCTGCACATTGGGATATTCCGGTTGAACAGATCGCATGCTTTGGTGACGGTGCCAATGATGTGGGGATGCTGCAGGCCGCAGGCATCGGCATTGCTATGGGGAATGCCAATCCTAAAGCAAAGGCGGCAGCGGATTATGTCTGCGGTTCCATTGACGAGGATGGACTATATCACTTCTGTAAAGAGATGGAATGGATATAGGAGAAGTCCTGCAGTTTCTGGAGAATCTGCTTTTTGTTGTGCTATAATAGACATGAACAACTGAGAGAGGAGAGGCAGTATGAAATTAACAAATAATCGTTATGAGGTGACCTTTACTGCGAAGGGTGGAGAAATTGAAAGCTTTACCGATCTGGAAACCGGCATTCAGTATATGTGGCAGGGACATCCGGATTATTGGACAGGGAAAAATCCAGGTCTGTTTCCTCTGGTAGGCAATACGCTGGATGGCACCTATGAAATGGATGGCAAAACATATGCAATGAAAAATCACGGTCTGGTTCGCTATGCGACGCTCGACTGTGTACGCGATGATGGAAAAGAGGTCATCATGGCATTTGACAGCAGTGCGGAAACAAAAGCGCAGTACCCCTTCGATTTTCATTATGAGGTAGGCTATGCACTGCAGGATGATACCCTTACGGTAACCTATCGTATCACGAACACCGGAGAACGGGACATGCCGTTTACATTCGGGCTGCATCCCGGCTTCAATTGTCCGTTGTGTGAGGGAGAGGCGTTTGAGGACTATACCATGCGTTTTTCGAATCCGGAGAAGCTGAAGCAGCTGGTGTTTGATCCTGAAAAGAAGAAACCGTATACGCTGGAGGATGTGGAGCTGCAGACGATACCTTGCAGCTATGAGGAAATCGAGAAATATGCGACGCTGATCTATCAGGGGATGAAAAGCTCCTATCTGACATTATCCGGACCGAACAACCACGGTGTGCGCATTTCCATCAGCGGCTATCCGTATCTGGCAATCTGGACAGCGAAAAAGAATGCGCCGTTTATCTGTCTGGAGCCGTGGTACGGCCATGCGGACTTTTCAAGGGTGGAGGAAGACTTCTCCCATCGTGAGGGAACGATGACACTTTCCACAGGAAAAACATTCACAACCGCATATACAATTCAGGTATTTTAAAAATAACAGGGATATGCAGAAAGCGTGCTTCCTAAGCCGGATATGGATAGGAGGAAGGCACTTTGCATATCCTTTTCCATGCCGTGGCAGTAGAGCTTTTCATGCGGTGATGAAGAACCTACAGACTAATTTAATTACCCTGTTCCTTGCTGAACAGATATCATGCTGCGGATGAAGACAGAAAGAACCATTTGTGCCTTCATACACAGGGGCTGTTTCCAGTAATTGAGATTTCAAGGCCTTGGCAGGCACTGGAAGCCCTTTTTCGAATTCAGCTGACATAGTCAGAATCAGGAACGAATGAAATGGCATCCGTGTTAATGCTCTGCTTCCTATGCAATAGGAATTCCATTGCTGAAAAAAGCTGTTTCCTGTATTCACGTGCAGGAAAAAGAAGTATAATGAAGGCAACTGATAAAGAGGAGGAAGCTAGCATATGAAAAGCATAAGCATTGCAGGTACACAGGCACCGGCTATCATACAGGGCTGTATGCGTATTGATGCCATGAGCGTAAACGAGTTGGAGGAACTGATTCATCAGGATTTAAAGCTCGGTATCAATTTCTTTGACCATGCGGATATCTATGGAAAAGGAGTCTGTGAGGAGCTGTTTGGTAAGGTATTGAAGGCACAGCCTTCTTTAAGAAAGGATATGCTCATTCAGTCAAAATGCGGTATCCATCGCAGTGAAACAACACATTATGATTTTTCCAGAGACTACATACTTCACTGTGTGGATGCTTCTCTAGAGCGTCTGCAATGTGGATATCTCGATTATCTGCTGCTGCATCGTCCGGATGCCCTGATGGATCCGCTGGAGGTAGCACAGGCCTTTGATGCATTGTATACCTCAGGAAAAGTGAAGCATTTCGGCGTCAGTAATCACAATCCCTATCAGATTGAGCTGCTGAAAAAATACAGCAGGCAGCCGATTGAAATCAATCAGATGCAGCTGAGTGTCATGCATACACCGATGATTGATGCCGGTGTCAATGTCAATACCTTTGACCAGCGCGGTATTGACCGTGATAACGGTACACTGGATTATTGCAGACTGCAGGATATTACAATACAGTGCTGGTCACCGTTTCAGTATGGCATGTTTGAAGGTGTGTTCCTCGATAATCCGAAATTTCCCGAGGTGAATGCACGGATTCAGACACTAGCAAAGAAATATCAGGTCAGCAGCAGTGCGATTGCGGCAGCATGGCTGCTTCGCCATCCGGCTCAAATGCAGGTGATTCTGGGCTCTGTCAATACTGCGCGCATCGAAGGGATTGTACAAGCCTGTGACATTACGCTGACCAGAGAGGAATGGTATTCCATCTATGTTGCAGCCGGAAATCTGTTGCCATAGGAACCGGGATCTGAACTGCAGAAGCAAAACAAACGACGCATGGAAAAAAGCGGCTACCATCTGTAATCGTATATGGAATGCAAGAAGCCGGTGCTCAGCGATCGGCTGGAAATACAGGATATGTATGTTCTGACATTGAAAACATGCTTTTAAAATGGTATGATATTAATGTGTAATATCAGGAGGAGAAAAGAAAATGAAAGTTATTGTAGTGAAAGATTACGATGCAGTAAGCAAAGAAGCATTTGCTGTTATGAAGGAAGTTGTCACAAACAAAAAGGATGCTGTTTTAGGTCTTGCAACAGGCTCCAGTCCGATTGGATTGTACAAAAACATGATTCAGGATCATAAGGACAATGGAACAAGCTATGCACAGTGCCAGTCTTTCAATCTGGATGAATATGTTGGAATCGACAGAAATCACCCGGAATCCTACTGGACATTCATGCATGAAAACCTGTTTAAGGGTATCGACTTACCGGAAGACAAGATTCATGTACCTTATGGAAGTACGAAGGAAGACTGTGAAGGCTATGAAAAGGCTATGGAAAATGTCAGCGTGGACGTACAGGTTCTGGGAATCGGCGGAAACGGACATATCGGATTTAATGAGCCGGGTACACCGTTTACAGAGGAAACGCATATCGTTGAGCTGACAGAAAAAACACGTTCTGATAATGCGCGTTTCTTTGATAATGATATCAATCAGGTGCCGACACATGCAATTACAATGGGAATTGCGACCATCATGAAGGCAAAGAAAATCCTGCTTGTCGCATCCGGCGCAAACAAGGCAGATGCTGTTGCAGCTATGGTCAACGGACCGGTTGATCCGGCATGTCCTGCAAGCGTATTGCAGAATCATGCAGATGTTGTCGTTGTTGTTGATGAGGCAGCAGCTGCTAAATTAGCGAAATAAATATAAAGGAGCGGACATTTCAATAGAGATGTCCGTTTTCTTTACGGTTGGCAGAGCTTCTTTACAGGGATTTCAGGTTTACTTTTTTTCTATATTCGCTATAATAGGGTTGAAAAAGAAAGTAGAGGTAGAATATGGCGATAAAACTGATAGCACTGGATCTGGATGGAACGCTGCTGACCACGCAGAAGACAATTGATGAGGAAACCAAAAAACGTCTGATCAAGGCACAGGAGATGGGGATTTCCATAACGATAGCTACCGGACGGGATAAGGGTGGTATTGATTTTGTATATGAGCCCTTGGAGCTTGAGCACAGAGGTGATAATTTTGTAGCAGGGGTTAACGGACAGATTATTTATGATTTTCATAAAAAGGAATATTATGTGGATAAGGTGCTGGACGGCAATGACGCAAAGAAAGTGATGGCACTGGGAATGAAATATAATTTTGAGGTCATCAGCTGCTGCGGATATGATTTCTATGATTTGATATCCAAGCGTCTGAAGGCAATGAAAAAGGTGCGCAGTGTCGTGTTTGGGCGGCCGATGGATTACGGGTTTAATCAGGGAAAGCGAAATTTCATTCCACTGGAGGATGCAGACTATGAAATTACACAGGATGTGAATAAGTTTGTACTGATACAGACGGCCTCCTTTTTCAAGAAGCACCTGCCGCATCTTCGTAGGGAATTGAAGGATTATGACTTGCTGGAGGTTGGTCCTGCCTGGATTGAGGTTATGCCGAAGGGGGTATCCAAGGCGAGTGCGCTGTTGCGTATTGGAAAGAAGCTGGGAATCTCCACAGAGGAAATGATGGCGTTTGGAGATGCGGAAAATGATATGGAAATGATCAAAACCGTGAAGTACGGCATCGCTATGGGAAATGCTATGGATTCCTTGAAACAGGCAGCATGGGATGTCACTGATACCAATGATCAGATGGGAATCGCGAAGGCGCTGGATAAATATGTATTTACATCAGGGGAGTAAGCTCTCCTTTTTTATGAAAAAAGCTGCCATGGAGCATGACAGCATTAAGCTTCACTGATGAGATCTGCTGTTTCCGCATGAATCAGTCTTAACAGTTCATCCGGCTGCATTTTGATCTGAACACCGATTTTCCCGCCACTGAACATTATGGTAGGAAGCCCTTTACAGCTTTTGTGTACAAAGGTGCGGAATTGCTTCTTCATACCGATGGGGGAGCATCCCCCACGGACGTAGCCTGTAATCTTATTAATATCCTTCACATGAATCATTTCCACGGATTTTACACCGGCAGCCTTTGCGCATTTCTTCAGATGCAGCTCATGTGCCACAGGAATTACGAAGACGATATATTCCTTCGTGTTCGCAACCGTTACCAGTGTTTTGAAAACCTGCTCCGGATTTTCATCCAGCTGCTTTGCTACATCAAGACCTGCAACAGCCTCTTTTCCATGTGCATAGCTCAGCACTTCATAGGACAGCTGCTTGCTGTCCAGAATACGCATGGCATTCGTTTTCTGTATTTTCATTGCAGTACCTCCCCATTGTGCATTTAGTATAGCACTCTTTTTTTTCTTCTTCCAGTATGATTTTACTTCTGAAGATATTCATTGTATAATCCTATTCATAAGGGGCGTGATAGTATGATACAAATGATTGTAATGGATATGGATGGAACACTGCTGACAAGCGATAACAGGATTTCCTCCAGAACCAAGGAGCTGCTGCTGCGTGTGCAGAAGCAGGGGGTACGTCTTGTACTGGCCAGCGGAAGAAGCTATTGCAAGCTTATGGAATATGCCGAAGAGCTGCATATGGATGCCTATGGAGGCTATTTACTGGAGGTCAACGGTTTAATTCTGTATGATCTTGCGTGTGGAAAACGTCATATCCGCAAGCAGATGGGACGCAGTGAAATGGAAGAGCTTTTTACATATTTCCGGCAATGGGATGTTGAAATTATGGCACAGTTTGATGACGGACTGTTTGATTATAATCCGGAAAGTGTCTTAAAGGAAAAAGCGGAATATCGCAAAAAGCACAAGCTTAGTGATGATTACCCGTGGACGGGAGGTGCCTTTGCACTTCTGGCGGATAACCGAAAGGGCTACCCGAAGATTCATTATATCAATACGTGGGAAGAAATTGACCGCAGTATCAACAAGGTGAGTGTTGCCTACCATGAGGATGTCATGGCTGAAGTAAGTGCGCAGGCAAAAAGAGATTTGCAGGATCGTTACTGGCTGGGACTGACAACACCGAAATGGCTGGAGCTGATGCCGCTGGGGATTACAAAGGGAAGTGGTCTGACAGCACTGGCGGAAATGCTGGATATTCCCATGCATGATGTGATGGCATTCGGTGATGGCGAAAATGATATTGAAATGCTGCAGGCGGCAGGTATCGGTATTGCGATGGGGAATGCGATGCCTGAGGTTAAGGCAGCGGCGGATGAGGTTAGTAGCGGCAACAATGAGGATGGAATTGCGGAGGCATTGCAGAAATATTTCACAGTATGAGCATTTTCATGCATGTTTTTGGCAGAATGTGCTATACTGTGGATAGTCGGAGGTACGAGATTATGAAAGTTATAAATAAAGCAGAATTTGAACAAATAACAAAAGAGGGTGTAGTCCTGGTAGATTTCTTTGCGACCTGGTGCGGGCCATGCAAAATGCTGGCTCCGGTACTGGAGGAGCTGGCAGAGGATATGAAGGGCAAAGCGGAAATAGTCAAGGTTGATGTTGATCAGGAAGGTGATCTGGCAATGAAGTTTGGTATCATGTCGGTTCCTACCATGATCGTATTCAAGAACGGAGAAGCAGTAAAGCAGATTTCCGGCTATCAGCCAAAGACACAGCTTGCAAATATACTGAATCAGCTGCTGTAAAAGAATCAGACCACTGTTGAGTATCTGTGATAATGAGCTGAAATAAGAGGTTTTTCATTCCATGGTGCAGATCATGAATGAGAAATCTTTTTTTGTCTGCAGCAGAGATAGGATATGGAAAGCATGTTCAATTCCAGGGAATGGGGGAGGTATTTCGTCACTTCATACGTTCCTGCACGTTGCACTACCCTTTCTTGAACAGGTCTGTAATAAACTGTTTCATAGGAGCTGTCGGAGATTTCATTGACTTTCCTTTTTTGGAATGATACATTTATAGGAAAAAAGAGGAGGAACGTTATGGGAACAGTAATCAATGCAGCTGCCGTGATTATCGGAGGGATGATCGGTATGCTGGTTAAGGGGGGACTACCGCTTCGTGTACGCGATTTGCTCATGCGCTCACTTGGTCTATGCACATTGTTTATCGGTATCAGCGGAGCGATAAGCGCTATGATGCAAGTGGATGGTACACGCCTGCAGGCGAACGGTACACTACTGCTGATTTGCTCACTGGGGATTGGTGCAGTTGCCGGAGAGCTGTTACGTTTGGAAGATCGCATGGAGGGGCTGGCTCATCGTCTTCAAAGTATGGTAAAAAGCAGGGACGATAAATTTGTGGAAGGATTTGTGAGTAATGCGCTTGTCATCTGTGTCGGAGCGATGGCTGTTGTGGGAGCATTGCAGGATGGACTGACACACGATGCCTCCATGCTGATTACAAAGGCGATTCTCGATGGTATCATATCCATGGTTTTTGCTTCTGCCCTTGGAATTGGCGTAGTTTTTGCGGCCGTTCCGCTTTTTCTGTATCAGGGAGCCATCACCATTCTAGCCGGAACCCTTTCTCCGTTGTTCAGTGATACGCTCATCCGGAATCTCTCACTGGTCGGAAATGTACTGATTTTTGGTGTTGGAATCAATTTGTTTTTCGGTAAACAGATGAAAATAGGTAATCTGCTGCCGGCATTGCTGATACCGGTTGTCTGGGAAGCATTGCAATATCTTGTATCCGGTATGAGATAATCAATCTCTTTGACAGCAGTATGATGCAATACAGAAAGAATCATCCGCTTAATCCTGTCCATGTGCAAAAGCAATGCATATCGTTTTTGATAGCAATACGCTATGTTGCCGGTAGGAAAGGGTGCAGGGATGAGAAATCAATTCGGCAATAAACGTGGATTGGCGATAAACGCGGATAAAAGAAAAAGAACGCTGAGGGGGTGCGTTCTTTTTCTTTTAGAATTATAAAATTAAATGAAAGGGAGAAAGTATGAATTTCATTTGAGGGGGAAATTATCATACTTGGCAAGAGTTCCTCTTGCTGACTATAGTATACGAAAATGTTATCTGAAAAATATGTCGCAACTATGTGAAATTATGTAGTTGAAATCACGTACTGTTTTGAACATTCCGTTATTTCAAATGCTGCATTTTCTGTTTTGTTCATGATGATATTAAAGATCGTCTTCTCTGGCTGAATAAGAAAATAGAAACGCACTGCTTGGGGGAACAGTGCGCTTCTATTATTATCAGTTTTAAATGAAAGAGAGAAAGTATGAATTTACTTTTGGGGGAATTATCATACTAGCAAGCATTTCCTACTTGCTGCTTACAGTATACAAAATACTTGTCAATAAATAATGTAGATAATATGGAAAACTATGTTATAATACATCGTTTTCGTTTTACATTATGGGAAGCATACCGCGAAGCTGTGGTATAATGGAAAGGAAGTAAGCTGCCTGTACGGATAGCATGTGAGTGTTCATTTACAACGTTTGAACAGGGCTTATTTCGATTATGAAAGACTGAATGATTCCTCAGACTATATACAGTCTGATATGAAGGGAGAGATATTATGAAATTACCTTATGCAGCAGCTCCATGCAAAGTCTGATGGACGAATCGCTTGCATGGAGCAATGATTACGGACTCGTCCGCTGACTTTGCCTGTATACAATTCATGTAGAAAAGGAGCAAAGTCAAAATGAACAATATGAAACAAACAATAAAAGACCTGCATGTTTTTCTTGTACTCTGGAGTACGCAGGCATGCTCGCAGCTTGGAAGCTCTATGACGAGCTTTGCACTTGTCATATGGAGTCTGCAACAATCCGGAAGTGCTATGGTCAGCGCGATGCTTTCCATCTGTTCGTACACCCCCTATGTGATATTCGGCCTGTTTGCCGGATCCCTGTGTGATCGCTGGGATAAAAAGAAGACAATGCTGATCTGTGATAGTCTGGCTGCTGCCTCAACCCTTGTAATCAGTATCCTGCTGTTACAGGGAACGCTGGAGATATGGCATTTGTATATTCTGAATGCTGTAAACGGATGTATGAATACGCTGCAGCAGCCCTCCAGTGAAGTGGCGATTACTCTGCTGACTCCGAAGAAGCAGTATGCCAGAGCAGGCGCTCTGCGGATGTTTTCCAATTCATTGAACACACTGCTGGTTCCCGTTTTCGCAACCTCTGTTTATGCGTTGTTCGGTATGCAGACAATCCTGCTGATTGATCTGATCAGCTTCAGCGTCGCCTTTACAGCCCTGGCCTTCTTCATACGGCTGCCTGCTGTAGAAGCGGTGTCCGCTATAGAAAAACAATCTCTTCTGAACGGCGTAAAAAGCGGTCTTCACTGGCTGAGAGAAAATCGCGGTGTTCTGGACCTGATCCTGTATCTGGCTGCGATAAATCTTGTAGCCTCCACCCTGGATGCTGCACTGCCTTATATGCTGCTGATGCGCGAGGGTGGCAGTGAAGCTGTGCTGGGGGTAGTGAATACCTGTATGGGACTGGCAAATCTTGCGGGAAGTCTTGTTCTGATGCTGAAGCCGACGAGGCATCAACGTGTGCGATTGATTCACAATGCCCTGCTGATCAGCATGGGAACCGAAAGCTTTTTTCTGGCATTGGGCAGAGAACCCTTTGTATGGTGTCTGGGGGCATTTCTCGGCTGGCTGTGTATTCCGGCAATGAATACGAATATGGATGTGCTGCTGCGTGAACATATACCGCTTGATATGCAGGGAAGAGTGTATGCCGCTAGAAATTCTCTTCAATTCTTCACCATACCGGCAGGATATTTTCTGGGTGGTGCCCTCATAGATTATATCCTTGAGCCCTTCATGGCGGCACAGGGAGCATCCTCCCTGCTTGGACGTGCAATCGGTGTAGGCGAAGGAAGCGGTGCGGCTCTTCTGTTTCTAATGCTGGGTTTTGCGGGTATCGCGATTTGCCTGCTGTTTCGTAGAGATTCAAACATCTGGTCTTTGGAAACAATAGATGAACAACATAAGTAAAACAAAAGAAGCTCATGCTTGGGTTCATGAGCTTCTTTTGTATCTTATTATCTTTATATTTGAAAGGGAGAAAGTATGAAGTATTCTTGGGGGAATTTTATCATACCAGCAAGATTACCTCTTGCTTGCTTATAGTATACGAAAAACTTGCAGTTTAAATATGGCGCGATCATGGAAAAATATGTGGAAATCAGAATTGCGGCGCACAAATTGTGTGATAGCTCCCACAATTTTATGGATCGTGGAATAAAAAGGGGAAAAGCTGTACATACGAATACAGTCATTTTGGTATCAGCGGACACAGGTGATGGAAAGGGAAAATGTGGCTTTACAGTCATTCTTGCTGCTGTAAAGAGAAATCTATGATCCTGCATACAACAAAAAAGACGTTTGGGGGAACGTCTTTTTTGTATCTTTATTATATTATTTTGAAAGGGAGAAAGTATGAAGTTATTTTTGGGGGAAATATGTCATACTAAGCAAGATTACCACTTGCTTGCCTATAGTATACAAAAAACTTTCCGTTTAAATATGGCGGGATCATGGAAAAATGTGTGGAAACTTGATTTTTCGTACACAAATTGTGTGATTAGCATTTCTAAGATGTCAAAAAGCACATAATTCATGATATAATACGATGCATAGGAAGGTGATGGATTTGCAGATTACAGGACTTGAGGAGCAGGATGTAGTACAGGCGGCTGCTGTAAAATTTCCAGGTAAATACATAGAGATGGGTGAAAGTGATCTGTATCTGCCGGATATTGAAAAGGGCAGCTTGACGATTGAGGGTATCGATCATCCCGTATTTGCCAGCACGCATTATGCCTATGAAGATAAGCTGGTAAATGGAAACAAGACCCGCTACAAGATACCTCTGACTACGGTGCTTGTAAAGAAGGATAAATATGAAGTAATCTATGACAGCTATGGGAAATATTATGTGGCTTATAAAGAGGAAGAGAAAATTCATTTTGTTCCATATGAGGATTTCTATGAGCTGCTGAAGCCGCTGATTCATATGAATGAAGAAAAAAACGAACAGGCGACATAGTTCGACAAATTGCGAAAATGAAGTGCTGTATAGTATGGGTGGCAGATGAGAAAACTGCTGATACGTAAATGATCCCCGAAAACTATCCCTAATTTACGTATAACATCATTCTATCCCCTATAATTTTGGAAAAGGCTCTGCATTGCATGCGGAGCCTTTTCTATACCGATAAGCATGTCCTGACGAACAGTTCTGTAAAATGTCATAGTACGAAAAAGGCTGTGTAATCCGTTTTTCAAAGGAGCCCTGTCAAAGAGGCAGTGCTGCTTTCGGATAATGAAAAACCGCCGATTTCTATCGACGGTTCCCTTGATTGTGTAATTAAATTACAGTTACGTTTGCAGCGTGATCTCCGCGATCGTTTGTATTGATCTCGAAGTTAACCTTTGCTCCCTCTTCCAGTGTACGGAATCCGGAAGTCTGGATTTCAGAATAGTGTACAAACAAATCCTGTCCAGCGTCTGTTGTAATAAATCCGTATCCTTTGTCTGCATTAAACCATTTTACTTTACCTGTACTCATATTAGTACCTCCTTATAATGTAGATAAGAAGCACTCTCATGGCATAAAAAAACACATATGTGAATTGTACAATGAGATAATTACAATTCCTGATATGTGAATATTGAAATCATAGTTATTTGCTTGTTATTACACTTTCAGTATAACACAAGAAATGAGAAAAGCAAGAACTTTCGTAATTATTTGCATTATTTGCAATATGGTCGTTACGATTCACCAATCTATTGTAGATATCAGCTGAGATAAGGGTAAATTATCGAATGGCAGTGAACTCATACATACAGGAGCAGCATCCTTGATTGATTTATTATTACCCGAAAGAAGTGCAATGATAGCCTGATGCATCATTTGATCACAATGGAATAAAACGTTCTCATAAGCACTACTCTGCGGCATTTCTGGTTCGCAGCTGTTTATGATAAACCATACGCAAAACGCTAACAGTATAAGACGACAAAAATGTCTGAAGATTTGAAATGCAGAAAGAAAGTGCTGGTATAGTTCTGGCGGTTACTGCACTTCATTCGCATGCGTATATTATATATCTGAAAGACGATTCATTATTGACAAAGTTGAGCATAGAGCTTATATAGAGAGAAAGCCAACTGTTCTTTTTGGAATTACTATGTAAAGCGTATGCTTGCTGCAGTGCAGAAGGTTCGGCGGGCAGAAAGGTTCGGCGGGCAGGAATGCTTCACTGTGTAATTGCGATTCGTCATAATGTATATAATGCATCGGTATTTTGTATCAGACCAGGTTTTTTTACATATTCGTTTAGAACGTGAAAACGAATCTTTTGCTTCAGCAATCTTGTGTTCTTTTGCTCCAAAGACGATTTGATTTCTTTTGATATTTATTTGACTTTTCACTGAAAAAAGCATAGACTGAGGGTATTGAGGTATATAAAATGGTAAACTACGAAGAAAAGGTATTTCATCCAAACCTGGGCATCTGTGATGTTACAGGCATCGACAAAAAAGAAAAGCGTATGGTAATTACGGCAGCGGATGGAAGTACCTGTTCCATACCGTTCGAGAGCCTGCCACGAGTGGGTGTACGAAATCTGATGGAAAGTGATGAGGCGGATCTCATCATGAAGAAATTGTTTACTCCCAAACAGGAATCATCCCTTCCAGCCAGTCTTACGCTTATGCAGATTCAGCAGAGTATTGTGGACTACAAGCTGGAACAGCAGGTACAGCTGCTCATTGGTCTGCTGTATTGGAAATACGCGGAAGGTAAAAAAGGTATCCGTTATCAGGAATGTCTTTCCCGTATTGAGGGTGTACTCTGTGAGGAGCTGTCCTTTGTTCTTGACCTTTCTAAGGATCTTCTTGTGGAGCGTCTGGAGGATTGCTACCGCAGCATGGCATAGATTACAGAAAATGGTGCAGTCGCACTATTTTTTTATTTGCTGAATGCCGTAGTTTTATATGGGAAAACTGATAGATGATAAAAATTATAAATTGACGTATGTACCATCGTATGGTAAACTTAGTAAGTTATTACGAGTTTTTAACCTGCAATGATAGAAAGAAGGTAACAATGACAACATTTAATGAATTACAGATCAGCAGCGAGGTAATGAAGGCTGTTGAAGAAATGGGATATGAAAATGCAACCGATATTCAGGCACAATCCATTCCGCTTATTATGGAGGGCAAGGATGTGCTTGGTCGTTCAAATACAGGAACAGGTAAAACTGCTGCATTCGGTATCCCGGCGATTGAGAAAGTATGTCAGGGAACAAGATATCCGAACGCACTGATCATCTGTCCAACAAGAGAGCTGGTCACCCAGGTGGCTACCGAGCTTAGAAAATTTTCAAAGTACAAGGAAGGCGTTAAGATCGTTCCGATTTACGGAGGTCAGCCGATTGACCGTCAGATTCAGCTTTTGAAACGAGGCTGCGGTATCGTTGTCGGTACACCGGGCCGTATCATGGATCATTTGAACCGCCGTACACTGAAGCTGGATAATACCAATATGGTAATTCTGGATGAAGCGGATGAGATGCTGAACATGGGCTTTAAGGAAGATATTGAAGAAATCCTGTCCATGATGCCGGAGGGCAACGAGCATCAGACCATTCTGTTCTCGGCTACATGGCCTGCGGAAATTCTGCGTATCACCAAGGAATTCCAGAATGACCCGGTACGTGTGGAAATTAAGTCTGCACAGCGTACTATTGATACAGTAGAGCAGATTTATTATGATGCACCGCGTGGAAAAAAAGCAAATGCTTTACGTGTGCTGCTGTCTCATTACGATCCGGATTTGTGCATGATTTTCTGTAATACGAAGAAAATGGTAGATGAATTGTGTGATGAGCTGAATAAGCACAACATCAAAGCGATTTCTCTGCATGGGGATATGAAGCAGGAGTTCCGCTCCCGTGTTATGGAGCAGTTTCGTTCCGGAAATTATCCGATTCTGATTGCCACGGATGTCGCAGCCCGCGGAATCGACGTGGATGATATCGATCTGGTTGTGAACTTCGATATTCCACAGGATAATGAATATTACATCCATCGTGTCGGACGTACCGGAAGAGCCGGCAAGAAAGGTCTTGCTATCACTCTGGTAAGCGGAGGAAAGCAGCGTGCGGGAATCCGTGACATCATTCGTTATACGAAAACCAATATTGTCCGTCATGCGCTGCCAACCTGTGCACAGATGATGGAAGCCAACCGCAATGCTTTTGTTGCAAAGGTAAAGGAAGCATGCGATGAGGGCATTACTGAAGAAAGCATGGAGATTGCAAATGAACTGATGGCAGAGGGAATTGCTCTGGAAAACATTATTTCTGCATTGATTTCCATGACCTACAAGAATGAAATCATCGATATTGAAGCGGATGAGGATGTGAAGCGTTATGCATCTGCATTTGATGCTATCACGTTGAAATTCAATGTCGGAAGAAACAATGGTGTACAGCCGGGTAATATCGTTGCGGCAATCATTGAGGAATCCGGACTGAATGGAAAAGCCATCGGGCGTATTGATGTACGCAAGGATTTCACCCTGGTGGATGTGGAAGCCAGCAAGGTGGATGCAGTATTGAGCAATATGCAGCGCAGTCATATCCGCGGTGTGGAAGTCATGGTGGAAATCGACAGTGCGCCGAAGCGCAAAAACAGCAGCCGTTCCAATGGAAGAGGAACCGGAGGCAAAGGCGGTTATAATAAAGGCGGACGCAGCAGAAGCTATGATAACAGTGCTTCTTCTTCACAGCGTCGTCCAAGCAGACGAGCATCAGGAAGTCATGACAAGAGTGTTCGTAAGAGCAGAAAAGAGAAATAAGAAAGAAGCATCCCAAGCTCAAGGGATGCTTTTCCTTTATGTTTTAAGGTTATTGCTTGCTATCGGCAATGCTATCATTTTATTCTTTATAGGTAATCGTACGGTGCGGATAGGGGAATTCAATGCCTTCCTGATCAAAGCGTTTTTTAATTGCGATGCGCAGATCAGACAGCATGGCAAAGCCTTCTGAATTATCACGCGAGTATACGGTGGCACGCAGGGTCAGGGAAGAATCGTTGAAGGAGGTAAGACGAACGATAACCGGCTCCACATGGTTTCGCATATCCTCCTCTGTGCGGGGATCCACATAAGCGGGATGCCGTATGATTTCTTCCTTCATGATATTCATCGCCTTATCCAAATCACTTTCATAAGCGATGTCCAGCGTTAGAAAATTACCTTTTGTGTGATTGGTCAGACTTACATTTTCCAGAACGGCTTTGTTCATGGTGCTGTTAGGAATGATAACCTTTGTGTTCTCGTAGGTTCTTATCACCGTATCTCGAAGGGAGATATCCACCACGTAGCCTTCATATTCTCCGTTATTGACCTTTACCAGATCGCCGATTTTAAACGGCTTGAAGGTGGTAATCAACAATCCGTTTACAAAGTTGCCCATGGATTCCTGGGCCGCAAGACCTAATACCACTGCGATGATACCTGCACTTCCCCAGATTTTACCAAGGACACTTTCAAAAGGAGTCAGCAGAGATAAACAGCCGTATATGGCTATGGTGTACAGAGTGATTTTAACAATGCGCATAACAAACTTCGCATTTACAATTTCCTTTTTACGGATCCAGCGGTTGATTGCCCGTTTGCACAGCCAGGCACATAACAGAAATATCAGCATAATGACAAGGGATTGCAGGAAGCCGTATTTGAATAGGGAACCCTTCCCCCATTGATCTATATCCTTTACTATGTCAAACATGACAACACGTCCTTTCTGTGTGATATACAGGAATATTATACATGGAAATATGCGAAATATATATAAGAAATAAGTGGAATTGTGTGATTATATTGATATAATAATTATTTCATATATAATAATTTCTAGATAAGAAGGTGTCGAACGTGAACGTAAAAAGTAAGGTGCTAAAAATCAGAAATTTGCCCACAGACGGCAGAAAAATCGACCAGATCAACGCAAAGCCGTATCTGGTCATTGCCGTATTCCTTTTCATCGGGATTGCATTGCTGTTTACCCGTGTCTATCTCATAGGAATCGTAATAACCTTTCTGTTTCTGTATTGCCTGCTGTTTGTCAAAGATGTTGTACTGATAGAGTTTTATGAAACCTATGCGGTCTTTTATCTCAATAACGGCAAGGAGGAATGCTTTCTGCTGTTCTGGCAGGATGTAGCAAAATGGTCGATTACCTCCAGTCGCAATGATTTGGATGTGTTGAACATCGAATTGAAAAATCATCAGTGCATCTCGCTGAAATGCGTATCACGCAAAAAGGTGGAAAAATACTTTCTGCAGTATGCCACTCCCATAAGGGAATCCGAAATCACCAAGCAGCATGCTCTTTGAGCGGTTGCTTTTCTTTTCGCTTTCTCGTATAATGTTTTGTATTGTGATTGCTGAAGCAGGAGAAACCGACAGCTATCAGCAGTTCAAGCAGCAAAGCCCGTATGCAGCGGGTTACATGGAGGTAATTATGAAAACATATCAACAATATAAGGAACAGCTATCTGCACAGCTGAAGGGGCATCATCTACGGCTGTTTGCCATACTGCTTGTTTCCAGCCTGCTGATATCCCTGTGTAAGGATTCTCTAATTTATATCATGGATGCCAAATCGCTGGTGTATTCCATCTTGAGTTTTCTTCTGTCCCTGTTTTTTTCACTGATCAACTATGTGATTCTGTTTCTGTTTATTCAAAGGGTTCGAAATGAATCCTTTGGTGTGAAGGATGTGCAATATGGCGCTTCACGCTTCATATATCTGATTCTGGCTGGGCTGATTGTCAGTGTGATACAGCTGCTGGTCAGTACCGTGGCAACGTTTCTCATCATGGTTCCGCCATTGTACTATGTGGGGATGAGTGTACTGAATGTCTTCTTTATCCTGTGGAACGCACTGATCGCCTATGGCGTATATGATGGTGTTACTCGGATCAAGGCACTCGTGATGGGGAGCTTTCAGTTGCTTTGGGAACAGATTCGTGTGATTCTTCGCGGCTCTCTTGTGTATATGATCTGGTTTGTTGTCGCTCAGATCGGTATTCTGCTTGTAGTGACGTCCTTTTTGGGGAATGATATCAGTAACAATCTGATGGAGGTATTCAGTGTTGCTGCCAATAATACACAGGCGCTGATCAGTATTATCGGTATTTATGCGCTGTATTATGTGGTGCAGTTTTATTTGCTGGTTCCATTATATCTGTTGAGTGCAAATGTGTATGAGGATGGAAAGGACCATTGGATCAATATAAAATAAGGAGGTACCAATCCTTCTGCAATATCGGCAGGAGGATTTTTTGTATTCCTGATTCAATATGATCAATATGATGCTGATCAATATGATTTGTTATAAAGCGTTGACAAAAAATAGTTAATAGGTTATTATAAAATTATAAATGGAAGCGCTGACATTATGGGGTGGAGGTGATTCTGTGAAAAGAAAGAAATTTATGCTTGTAGCATTGTTCTCTTTTGGATTCGCTTTATCAGCTATTTCAATAAATGCTGCATCATATGACTATGGCGTAAGTTGCAATGATAAAACTACAAGTGGGTATACATATGCTACTAATGATTCATGCAATATTAAATCAGTATCTCGTTATACAAAGGATGGAGCAAGTATTATTACACTAGCTGCTGATTATGGCTATAGAGATGCTAATACTGGTTATGCAACAACTAGACGCTCTTTACCGAGTGGAGGTCGTTACTTTACACGTATTGATGGTACTCATAAAGTAGGAAATAATACTTATTATAGTTCAGATATTCGATAACTCTATTTTATTATGCGAATAATTCCTCCTAGGTACCTAGGAGGAATTATTCGCATAATCGAAAGAATAATTTTAAAGGTGGACTCTTATGAAAAAAAATTTCACTAAAGTAATCGCTATGATTATAATGTTTTCCTTGTTAAGCGGCTGTAGCGGCAAGCAGACACAGAAAGTTGATGAGAAAGCTCTGCATTATGAAGCTGATTATGCTACACTGAAAAATTCTATGGCATCTTCCTCTTTCATGGCAGATATTAAAGGTGGGGCATTATTGTTCCCTGTTTATGAAAATTCTGAAGGAACACATAAATATACAGTTTTTTATGATGGCAAGAACACAAATATAATGGATTCAAACCCTGAATCCGGCTGTGATTTTGACAATGTAGATAGCTGTAGTAGCATTTCTGATGAAATGCGTTCAAATTATACTGTATATGGGGATAAGCTTTATTATGTAGTAGAGGCTTTTAATAAAAAAGATCAATTAACAGAGACTATTATAAGAAGTAATTTTGATGGAACCGAGGAAGAACAGCTTCTTTCTGTCACAAAAAGTGATGATGGTGAGGATGTTTCCTTTGCCTTTACAATACATAAGAATATTTTATATTATGCAGACAGCAACAAGGTACATGCTTATGACCTGTCTGATAACGAGGATGAAATATGCTTTGAATTAGAACCTGATACAAATATTGTAAATATGTTTTTTGAAGATGATAGTGTATATATAACTACAGAAATCTATAAGGATAAACAAGAAGTCATAAAGAATGCTATATTGAAAGGATCACTTACAGATTACAGTATGAAGCTCTGGCAGAAGGAGAAAAATGTTTATTATGCAAACAGCCAGTTTTTAATTGAAGTAGGTAATGGGGAAAAAGAAGGTGTCTTTTACTATGATGTTGCATCAAATAAGAAAAAGAAATTATTGGATACCTATTCTTTTAGTGCCTTTGTAAATGATGACTATATCGTATTATGCGATATTGACATGAAAAATCTTTATCTGTTTAACAGAAAAGGTGAATTGCTTGATAAGACAGCTTTAGAACATATGGAAGGATTGCCACAGGGAATCATCCATCACTCATTTTATTTTGCAAATGGAAATAAATTTTATAGGTATCCGATCAAAGAAGATAAATTCCAAAAGTATGTACAAATTGAATTAACATAAGGGGGTGCCTCATGTTATCGTTAAATGTTCAAAAGGTGACGAAGAATTATGGGAAAACGGTAGCCGTACGTGATATGAGCTTTGTGCTGCAACCGGGGGTTTATGGTATTATTGGACCGAATGGCGCAGGGAAAAGTACGCTATTACAAATGATTACAACGAATTTAACGCAATATGAAGGTACAATTTCTTATTGTGGAGATGAAATAAAAAAGATGGGCTCTACCTATCGCAATATTCTTGGCTATATGCCGCAAATAACAACAGGATACGGCGATTTTACTGCGAAGCAGTTTTTGTATTATATGGCAACACTAAAAGGAATAAAGAAAGAGGAAGCGGAACAAAAGATAAAGGCATTAAGCAGTATACTTAACCTTGATACTTATCTGAACCGGAAAATTAAGGCCTACTCCGGAGGGATGAAGCAACGGTTATTTTTCCTGCAGGCGTTATTAAATGATCCAAAGGTACTGGTCCTCGATGAACCGACGGCAGGCTTGGATCCATTGGAGAGAATACGGTTGCGTAATTATATTTCTACGATTGCAAAAGATAAGATAGTTTTAATAGCAACGCATGTTATGCAGGATATTGAGACGATTGCAAAAGAAATTTTATTCATAAAGGAAGGGAATCTGTTATTCGAAGGTAGTATAACGGAGTTGATTGAACGCTTAAAGGGTAGGGTACAGGAAACATTGATTGCTGAAGATGTATGGGAGGAATTTCAGAGAACACATAAAATTACAAGGTCATTGCGTTTGGATACTGTATTTCATGTACGCTATATAGTTGATGAAGTCGGTGAAAGCTCTGTTCTCCCCTCACTTGAAGATGCTTATCTGTATTATATGGGATAATTTATATGCAGCTTATACGATATGAGATAAGGAAGCTTACATCAAAGCGCAATCTGATCGTTGCCATCCTTCTTCTTCTTTTTGCGACATTCACCTTTCTGTATATGGAACAATTACAGAGCAATGATGTAATGGCGAAATATAAAGATGTTTATTTCAGCATAAATAAACAATTAAATGGCAAAAATCTGCAGGATAAAAAAGCATGGATAGAAAAAAAGCATACATTCTTCACACAAGTGAAGCAATATGAAGAGCAGCTTCATTTAACGGAGGCCTTTCAGGATGATACGGAAGCACAGAAGGCTGATGCAGATTTTCTATCAGAATATCAAAAATTACTGCAAACGGATATCTATACGGATTTGAATGCTCATTTACAGATATACCAGTATCTCCATACCTATTACAATCGTATAACAGAGTATCAAACATATCTGGATGGTATTCTGAAGAAAACGGATTTTCTCAAAAATAATCCCATGCATATTACGATATCGGATGAAAAGCTACAACAGTTGGAATTCACAAAAAGTACCTACGAAAGGCTTCGTAATACAAGCTTCAGTGACGAAGGCTTCCTTGTTTTTGAACGTTATGTGACAAGCTCTGTCTCTATCATGATTTGTTTTGCCTGGTTATTTATAGCGATTATCGTATTACAGAGCGATGAAAGTGCAGATATGACATCCTTGATAACAACTACGAAATATGGAAGGGTCGCATCACGCTTTTCTAAATGCATTGTTATCTTCATTACAGGTATTTTGCTTACGATCCTAATTGAAGGGGGATATCTGCTTCTCCTGCAGGGATTGTATGGCGGCATAAATTGGGAAGCATCCATTCAAAGCATACCTTCTCTGTATACAAGCGCATTTCAAGGAAATGTAGGTATGTGGTATGGTATAACATTTGCCATAAAAATCATTACAGGATTTACTTTAGCTATGATATTTGCATGTTTGTATCAATGCTTTCAGAAATTCTCTATTCTTTTAATGAGTGCATTGCTGGCCCTCTCTTATCTGCTTTTCCAGATTATTTCAGTCAACTCTATACTGCGTATCTTTCATTACCTCAATTTATATGAAATCAGTAATACACATACGTTTTATCAGGATTATATAGTATTTACATTTCGTTCTATTACAATATCATTAGCTGAACTCCTATGTATATGTATCATCATATGTATGTTACTTTTTACAGCGTTATTCCTGTTTTTACATAAAAAGGTCAGGATCCCCAAATGGAATGCTCATTCGATTGCGTTTGTACAGCATACCAGTCTGTTGATACATGAAATTCAAAAAATCATTGTTAATAATAAATTCTTTATCATATGTGTCCTGCTGTGTGTTTATCAGGGGAATTATAGTTATACAATTGCCAGTCAGCGACAGGACTCTGTCATTGAGGATAAGGTGATAGAACTATATAAAGAATATGGCGGTGTACTGAATCCTGTTAAGAAGCGTAAAATTGAAAAACAATATAAGCTGTATGAGGAGCAGGAAACAGAAATGGAAAAGCTAGCTGCAGAGAAAGATAGGGGAATGGCGGCATCGGAAGCAAATTACCAGGCTTTATTAAAAAAGAGTATGGATCAAATAAAAGACAAAGCGGCGTTCAAGATTTTTTATAAGGATTATCAGGATGGTGAGGTACTCGTTTATAAAAAGGGATATCAGGCTATTTTTGCTATGAATACACAAGAGCGGGATATTCAAATGAGTATTCTGCTGATTGCCTCCCTTATATTTGCTTTACATGGAATCTATACATTTGATCAGCAGAAAAAGGAGTATATACTGTATGAGACTACAAAAAAAGGCAGAAGGTCGAGGAATAGAGCTAAATTCATAGTTGTACTAATGGTGTCGGTATTCATGTATTTATTTTACAATCTTAGTGACGCACTTGCATTTCATCAACTATATCCGATGTTTCAATGGGATGCCCCATTACAAGCTGTAGTACCTGATGATTGGAGTATTGCATCTTCATTACCGCTTGAAATTTCATGTTTGCAGTATGCTTGTTTGCTGTATTTCATCCGGTGCTCGGGTGTAGTGCTCAGTGGCTGTATCGTAGCCCTAATATCTAAAAAGTGTGAAAATCCTCTTGTTAGCTGCTTTTTGAGTTTATTTATATTATTGTTTCCAATGATTCTTTATTATAACGGTGCTGATTTTATCTTGTATGTCACTGTCTTTGACTTGGTTCAGGGAAATCTCTTTCTATATCATAATTTCAATTTCATTAAGTATTTGGTGATTATACTATTTCTAGCGGGCTCATCTGTGAGGCGATTTTCATTGATACATTCAAAAAGGAAGCTTTAATATCGAGCAATATTCATCCATATGGATTTCCTGCACAGGCTTGTTTTTGAAAGGTACATAAAATGCAATAAAAAATTCTTCCTGCAATATCGGCAGGAGGATTTTTTTACGTAAGAAATTTTATAATAGAAGATTGATTTTCCAGAATGCTTTGATTAACTGTGGTGTAGAAAAAACTTGATTATCGTGCATTTAAATCCACAATTTATTGATTTTTCGCCATAAAGCGATGAATTCATGCTATGATACAGATATCTAGTGATACATTGAAAAGAGCAAAACTAAAAAGCTTTCGCAGTACGTTGATTTATGTATCCTTTTTCTCAATTCGTATGTCTGAATTATGAAATTAAGGTATAATATATATAGAAGGCGATGATATTTTGAAAAAAGCCATACCAATAGGAGTTAACGGTTATCAGAAATTACGGGTTGAAGATTATTACACAGTTGATAAAAGCAGGCACTGCCCGCCTGAGGCGTGATGATTGCGGAGTTTCTGGAAAGGAAAACAACTGTTACACTGATTACACGACCAAGACGCTTTCACCGAAATATTGCCGATACCTTTGGTATCCGACAAAAGGCGCGCTAGTAGCGGGGAAGACAATCAATATGAGCAGGCGCTGCCCACCCATGGCATGCTTTCAGATTTTTTCGATGTTACCAAGAATTCAGCTAGCATTTTTGAAGCTTCAGCAATATGAAAACAGAGTATGCTTCCTATATAAATACGTATCCAACAATATTTTTATCTTTTGCGGATGCAAAAGAATCTAAGAGGAGGATAGTAAAATCTATAAAGGAGCAATTATTAAATGTTTATGATGAATATGCATGTGTTTTAGAAAAACTCAGTATGTTTGAAAAGCCTAAATTTGATTTGATTTTACGGGGATTATCTGATCTTGAAGACGAAAACTTGGAGCTAGTTGACCATGCAATCAGCTTTTTAATAAAAAAATGTCATCAATATTACAAAAAACGCGTTATGTTGTTTATAGACGAATAGGCGCTGCCCGCCCAAGGCGTGACACACCGTTTATTGAAGCCCATACACAGGGATTTTATAAAGAAGTGAGCGGTGCCTTATCAGCACTCCTGCATACGGCTTTGAAAACAAGTGATGATTTACAATTTGCTATATTGACAGGCATACAGCGCGTTGCGAAAGAGAATACGCGTAAGGCGGGCAGAGGCCTTTTTTCTGATTTAAATAATCTGCTTGTATGTACAGTAAAGGATAAAGAATATGCAGAATACTTTGGATTTACAAAGAATGAGGTAAAAGACTTGTTAGCATATTATGATTTGAAGTATACGGATGAAGTACGCGCATTATATGACGGTTATAATATGGGAGGCGTAGACATTTTTAATCCCTGGTCCATTATCAATTACGCGGAACGTAAAGTATTGATGCCTTACTGGGTGAATACCAGTTCTAATAAAATGATAAAAGTGGCAATGAAAGATTGTGATGCTTCATTTAAAGAGGGATATGAAGAATTAATAAGGATCGGAACAGTTAGAACACTTGTAAATTTCGAAACATCTTTTTATGAGCTAAAGGAAACAAGCAGTTTATGGGGGCTGTTTGCGCCTCAGGCGGGCAGTGCCTGAATGCCGGATATCTAACCGTACAGGATACGCTTGATTCATTACTCGGAAGATATGAATTAAGAATTCCTAATAAAGAAATCATGAGTGAATTTAGTGCAATCACAGCACATTATCTTCATGTAGATGAGAATAGTATCGATGTTTTAACAGATAAACTCCTTCAAAAAGACTGGAAAGGGTTTTTGCGCGGATATCGTAAAATTCTGATGGATACTATAAGTTATTTTGATTTAATCAATGAGAATTCTTACCAGACGCTTCTATTAGGTCTTCTTATGCGGTTGGGAAATGCTTATGAAATTTCGAGCAATCGGGAGCATGGTGAAGGTAGGTATGACATTTTGTTAAGCAACAAAACCAGTGGAGAACCCTCACTGTTGTTTGAATTGAAATATACAAAGGACGAAAATATTGACCTTACAAAATTGGCGAAGCTTGCATGTGATCAAATCATAGACAAGAAATATGATCACGATATGCAAAATGTTATTAAAGTAGGACTTGCGCATCGGGGAAAGCAGGTTGAGATGTACGTTCATGCGTGATATCAATAAAATACAGTATATACATGCATATCCTGTTTACTGAAGTCTTCCTGTGCGGCTTGCAGGAGGATTTTTACATATTAAGGAAATCTTAGGCACTAAAGATAAGAATCAGCAATCAAACATCGTCTATGGAAACTATTCATATCTGAGCACCGCCTGCACAGTTCCAATCTTATCCTTTTTAGCATTTCCCATTTTACATGAAATATGGTAGAATAACCTATACCTGAGGTGATATTATGAAAACTTGGAAAGACTTTCTTTCATTTACCAATATAAGAGAACGCATTGCCAGTCTGCTGATTATGCTGATACTGCTCAGCATTCTGTACTGCTCGATTTACAGTATGGGAATTTCGGTTGTCAGCCGGGCAGGCAGTATGCTGGTATCCTACCTGTTTCTCTATCTGATCGTTGTTGTGGCTGCCTATGTATATCTGATTGTCATGTTTCAGTTTATCCGTACCAAGCGGGAAGATATACGTACGCTTACGATGAAGGACTATATGTTTCCTCTCATTGGGGTGCAGACCCTGCTGTTTGTCGTAATGGTGGGGAGCAGCTGGCTTTCCTTTCAGCTGATGCTTGCGGATATGAGCAGTATCAATACCATACTGACTCCAATCATGCTTGTGCTGATGATGTTTTATATTCCGGTGCAGGTATTTGCCTGCTTTGCCATTTATGACGGGGCGCGGAATCCGTTTCTCATCATAAAGGATGCCTTTGTTAAGATCATTCGGCATTACCGTTCTTCCTTTTACAGTATGCTGGTCATCTTTTTAATTGCTTTTGCCTATACCTCGTTCATGAATGCCTTTTTCCAATATGGAACCCTGTTTGCTGCAAACAGCGGTGTCGTTGATATCATGACCCGCAGCAATCCATTCATGGATGCGATGGAGCTGGGACTTTCCCTGTTTGATAATATGCAGCTTCTTCCTGCCTTTCTTGTATCTGTTATCTATGGTGTTGTCATGTGTCTGGTGCTGGTATTCTACTATACCTTTATGGTGTGTATCTATGATGAGGATGTACACGTTTAAGCTTTTTACATACGATAAAGCAGGTGATTGTAATGAATAATGAATATGATATCCCGTTTGTTGTAACACTGCACATGAAGAATACCTATGCTGTACTGCGTGTACATGTAATCAAAATTGAGGGGCAGCCCTATGTGCTGCTGCAGCTGGAACCGTTGATGAATTAACGGTTCTTTTATTTTGTAGAACAATTTCCATGTGGGCTCATATACTAGAATGTATAAGAAATGAATCGCTTATATGAAGAAGGAGGATAAAGATGAGCAAACGCTTATGGAACGTCTTTTACCGCATGCTGCCTGTCAGCCTTCTGGAAACGGCACAGCCGTGCATAGAAAATGCGAGCATGGATATTGTCATAGAAGAGAGGATGCGTGACGGTAGTGCCAGAGACATACGCAGAATGCGTCATGTCAAGGTCTGTCACTCTCAGAACGAATGCTGTTATTATGATGTACCCATCGATCCGGCTACCGGTATTGGAAAAATCACGATTTCCGATATCCAGGCAGTACAGCATGTCATCGTACAGACGGATGAAAGCGGACAGCAGATGATCAACGGGGATGAGGTGGATATCACCTATCTGGTGGATGAGGAAATTCAGCAGGAGGACTACGCCACAGTGATCTACACGAGTACGACCTCTCACCGCACAGTCCGCATCATCAATCAGCAGCTGGGTGAGACACAGCTGCATGTCGTAAAGAAATTAGTAGATATGAATGGGGACCCGCTGGAATTTCAGAGGGACATGGCATTTACCCTGCATGTCATGCAGAATGGGCAGGAGCAGTGTGTTACCCTTGATGCATCCAATGACTTTCAGGAAACCATCTGTGACCTGCTGCCAGGCTATACTATGGTTGAGGAAAGCGGATGTACAGGGTATCTGACCCGCTGGAGATTCAATGATGAGGGAGAAACCTCGGATGGCCGCTTTGATCTGATGCCGCAGGAAAATGAACTCGTCATGATCAATGAACTGCGTGCAGACACTGTATTGAAGATTGAAAAGTATATTCGTATGGAAAACGGACACCTGTGCAAGCCGGGCTGTGGTGAGGTTTATCAGGTTCGCGTTATCTCTGACAGCGATGATCGTCTGATTGAGCTGAGCGAGGATAATGACTACTGTGCCATGCTTTGCGGACTGCTGCCGGGCTATTACGATATCAATGAGCTGAGTGATCCGATGGAAGCGAATCCGGTTTATATCGTAAATGGCCGTGAGGAGCAGTGCTATGCCAATGTAGAGCTGAACGACTGTGAGCAGGCATCGGTCATGATTATCAATTCACAGCAGAATATGGGACTTTGTGAAGGTATGACCTCACCGCTTCGTATCTGCAAGTTTATTCGCAGCTGTGACGGCAGTGTTTCCAAGCCGTCGAAGGATCTGCAGTTCATGGTCATGGTCAGCGGCTGCGGTATGAATGAAACCTTTAATCTGAATGCCAGCAACAACTTCTGCGTGGATATCGCGAATTTATGCAATGGGGAATATATCATCGAGGAAGTGAGCTGTAATACCGATTATACGACAAGCTATGTTATTAACGGGGGAAGAGAGAGTACTAGTGCCTGTATCCGCATCAATGGTGACAATGCCTTCTGTGTGTCCGTCATCAATGAGGAACGCAATGCAGGTACGGTCAGCATCTGCAAGTATGTGCGCAATGAATTCGGTGATTTGATTAAGCCGCAGAAGCATCAGTGCTTTCATGTAACCCTCAGCTCCTACTTCTGTAAACGCTGCTTCGAGCTGAATGCGGATAACGACTGGTGCATGTGCTTCGATGATCTGCGCTTCGGCAGCTATGAGGTGCGTGAGGATGCACCGTGTGAGTATGAGGTCAGCTATCAGGTCAACTGCGGACGGGAGTGCCGTCATGCCCGCTTTGTTGTCGATGACTGCTGTGAAAATGAAATCCGCATCATCAACAGTGTTGCGAAGAGCAGCTGCGGTGTTTTGAAAATCTGTAAATTTGAAGAAACACGAAGCGGTGAGCTGGTCAAGCCGGGGCGCGATGAGGAATTTGAAGTATATGTGGAAAGTGCCTGCTTCAAGGAAACGTATCTGTTAAAGGCCGGAAACAACTGGTGTGTCATGCTGGAGGGTCTTGCGGCAGGAGAATACCGTATTACCGAGCTGGACAGCTATGATTATGATGTTTCCTATATCGTCAATCAGCAGGATGAATGCGATGCCATCGTGTATATGGATGGGTCCAATCAGGAGGTCAGCATCATCAACCGCCGCCGCAACAGCGGTATGCTGAAGCTGCGCGGTGTCGTTCGCTGCTGCAACGGGGACATGCAGCGTCCATCCAGAGGCATGCTGCTGGATATCCTGGTCGAAGGTAGAGAGTGCAGTGAGCATGTCTGTCTGCGTGCGGAAAACAACTGGTGTGTGATTCTGGATCAGCTGCCGCAGGGACGCTATCGTATTGTGCAGAAGGATAATCTGGGCTATCGCGTCAGCTACGTCATAGACGGCAACGAGGAAAGCTTCGGCAATGTCGAGCTGGGACAGTGCGATGTGGAGGTTCTGATTGTCAATCAGGAAAGCGACTGCACAGGAAGTGTCCGCGTTACCAAGTATATCGAGGATGCGCATGGGGAGCTGTTCATGCCGTGTCCGCAGGATGAATTCCGCTTCCTGTTACAGGGACAGGGCTTCAGCCGCACCTACCGCCTGTGTGCACGCAATGACTTCTGTGTATATTTCGATGATCTGATGGAGGGAAGCTATGAAATCAGTGAGGTCGATGAAAACTGGAATGTCCGCTACCGCGTCAATGGGGAAAGCTGCGAGCGTGCCTGCTTTACACTGGGACGTGATGATGAATATATCGACATCATCAACAGTGAACAGCGGCAGGGCGTTGTAACGATTGAAAAACGCATACGGGATGGAAACCGTATCGTGATGCCGGATGAGGATGCCGTATACCGTGTGCTGCTAAAGGGCAAGAACTGTCATGAGGTATATGAACTGCATGCCGGCAATGATTTCTGCATCTGCCTGAGCAATCTGGCCAACCAGCATTATGAGCTGCGTGAGCTGGGCGGCGGTAAGCATGTATATGACATCAACGGGGAATTGCATGAGAGCTGCTACTTCCTGTTCGAGGGAGAAAGCATGCATGTTACGATCATCAACGAAGAGGAGCGCTGCGGCTGTATGCTGCTGGAGAAGCGTATCGCGGATGCAGACGGTAACCTGGTCATGCCATCCTATGGTGAGTCCTTCTGTGCCATCGTGGAAAGCGATATGTGCACACAGAAAATCGAGCTGAACAGCGAAAATGATTTCTGTGTCCGCCTGTATGATTTGCCGCAGGGACATTATGAGGTACGTGAGGTTCCATGCGAGGGCTATGAGGTCAGCTGGCTGATCAATGATCTGCCGTGTGCGTCTGCCGTCGTGGATGTGTGTGATGAGGATGTCTGCATCACCATGGTAAATACACCGTGTCCAAAGGGCTGCATCCGTGTTGGTGCACTCATGGAGGAGGACGGCGTTCGCCGTGATCTGTGTCCGGGCGAAGAGGTACGTGTGGAAATCGTCAGCGAGCATTGCAAGGAAACACTCTGCCTGAACAGCCGCAATAGCTTCTGCGATGAATTAAAGAATCTGCAGCCGGGCTCTTATACACTGCGTGTGCTTGATGCCGGTGCGGTTCGCTTTGAAATTGAAGAGTGTGTATTCGAGGATGTTGTCTGCATTGAGTTAAACGGGGAATGTGTAAGCGTCTGTGCTGTGATCAAGCAGCCGCGCCGCGCCGACATCACCGTTACCAAATGCATGGAAAACGGATTCAAAGAACGCTTTAAGCCGGAACGAAACGACACCTTCCGTATCCAGCTCCTGCATGATAAGGAAAAACAGGAATGTGTTCTGGACAGAAGCAATGACTGGACAGCGACCTTTTGCAGGCAGCCAAACGGCGCCTATGAAATCCGTGAGCTGGGGAATCATGAGGTCCGTTATCAGATCAATGATGAGTGTCCGAAGGATAGCGGATACTTTGAGGTCAGGGATGAAGCTGTAAACATTACCGTGCTGAATGCAAGCGAGGCTATGGCGAAGCTGCATCTGGAGGCAGTCGTCAAGAATTGTGAGGATGATCTTACAGCGCCGTCAAAGGACATGGTGTTCCATATGCAGGTCAAGGGGAAGCATATGGATAAGACCTTCGTGCTGAATGAGCGCAATCACTGGCATCAGGCGGTGGAGCTTCCGCAGGCGGAATATCAGGTCATTCAGAAGGAGGATCCGCAGTTCAAGGAGCTGTATTATCTGGTGGATGATGCACGCGAGTGCGATGGTACAATTGTGTTATGCAGTGATGTGCATGTACAGTCTGTCAATGTAATGAAATGTGCATTGGGAAGCATCACGCTTTCCAAGTACATGCGCGATGCATCCTGCGGCTGTCTGAAGAAACCGCAGCAGGAAGAGGAGTTTGAGGTGGACGTCAGGGGAGAAGCGTTCCATCAGATTATTACGCTAAACTCCTGCAACCGCTGGAAGGAAACGCTGGAGCATCTTCCGATGGGGGTATATGAGCTGCGTGAGCTGAATACAACGCATGATGTCAGCTATATCATCAACGGGGGTAAGGAAGTAGAGAGTGCTGTCATCAATGTGGAAGCGGAAAACGTGGATGTCAAGGTAATCAATGAGGAGAAGCAGCCGCATGAGGGAAGCATTGAGCTGTGCAAGCTCATTCGTGACACTGAGGGGTGTTACCGCTATCCATCCGAGCAGGACAGCTTCTGGGTACGCATCAAGGGAGAAGAGGAAACAAGCAGAGTTCTTCTGAATTACGCAAATCACTTCTATGCCAGCCTGCGCAATTTAAAGGACGGCTGGTATGAAATTATCGAAGAGAGTGGACAGGAGGGTGTTCGCTATGTCGTCAATAATGCGGCACCGCTTGCAAGGGGAATCGTTCATGTCATGCAGAATGCCAATACGGTGAATATCATCAATCCGCAGGGGACAGGAAACACCGGCAGCATCACATTGAGCAAATATGTAGAGGATGCACAGGGACTGCTGAGCAAGCCGCAATCAGGCAGCTATCGCATCCATGTTTCCTCACCGGGCTATAACGAAATCTTCACATTATCCTCCAGAAACAGCTTCACGGAGACGATTGGACCGTTACCAAGCGCAACCTATGTCATCGATGAGCTGGATCATGAGGATGTCAGCTATATTATCGACGGCGGTTCTCAGGTGGATCGCGCCATTGTGGCAGTGAATGGCACTGCGCATCAGGTACAGGTCATCAATCGGGAGCAGGTAGCGGAAAGCGGCAGCATCACCATGGCCAAATATATTCGTCAGGATGGTATGCTGATGCGCCCGCAAAAGGATGCGTCCTATGTCTTCCTGGTATCCGGGCCTTCCTATAATGAGCTGATCACACTGGATGCCTCCAACCGCTGGATGCGCGTGCTTTCGGATTTGGCAGCAGGGGATTATGTCATCAGCGAAACGACGACGATGGATGCTGTCAGCTTCATCATCAACGGGGGGAATGAAGTGGACCGCGGTATCATCCATGTGGCAGGTACCAGCAATACCGTTCAGATTATCGATACACCGCAGGTATCCGGCAGGGGCAGTATACAGCTGGATAAATATATGCGCCGCAATCAGAATCTGGTGCGTCCGGATGAGGATTTTATTTCCACCATTCATATCTCACGACCGGGGTACAATGAGGTCTTTACATTGAATCGTGAAAACAACTGGTCGCTGCTGGTAGATGCTCTGGAGGATGGCGTGTACGTCGTGGATGAGGTCGATGACCGCTATGATGTGAGCTACATTGTCAACGGTGCAAGTGAGGTTAACAGCGCTATTGTCAATGTGGAGGGCAACGTCAGTACCGTGCAGATTATCAATACGGTGAAGGAAGTCTTCGGCAGTATCCGCATCGAGAAGTTCATGCGGGTAAATGGCAAGCTGGAACAGCCGGCACAGGATTTTGTGACCCGGGTACATGTATCCAAGCCGGGCTACAATGAGGTGTTTACCCTGAATGCAGCCAATCACTGGAGCATCCTTGTCAAGGATCTGATGGATGGCTGGTATGTGATCGATGAAGTGGACAGTGATGATCAGGTCACATATATTATCAACGGCGGCAGCGAGGTCGCAAACGGCATCGTGCATGTTGAGAAAAATTCCAATGAGGTGGCAATGATTGATGCAGCTGGGGGAAGCGGTGGCTCCATCACGCTCTCAAAGCTTATCCGCAACGCCAGCGGACAGCTCGTTTTGCCGAATGATACCCAGCGCTTTGTTGTTGCGGTAAGCGGTGCGGGAATGCAGACAAGCGTCGTTCTGCAGAAAAGCAACAGCTGGAAGACCACACTGCGTGATCTGGCAGCGGGAACCTATCAGATTTCTGAACAGAATCCGGGCGGCTATGAGGTGACGTATATTGTAGATGATGCGCAGGAAAGCTCCACTGCTACGGTGGAGGTCGACCGTGATGCGCACAATGTCAGCATCATCAACGCCCAGCGCAGCAGCTATGGAAAGCTGGAAATCACGAAATTCATTAAGCAGGCAAACGGTACGCTGATCCGCCCGGCGGATGGCGACCAGTATGTTGTGGAAATCTATAATATGACGACGATGCGCCGTGTGGAATTGAACTTCGGTAATTCCTTCACCTATGTGGTCAACGATCTGCCGAAGGGGACCTACAGCATCCGGGAAATCAATAATGATCAGTTCATCACAACCTATCGGGTAAACGGGGGAGCGGAAACCGATAGTGCTACCATCACCATGGGGGATGCTGTCAGCAATGTTGTGGAGGTTATCAATGAGCTGATTGTCAACCGCAGTACGATTGAAGTATTCAAGTATATGCTGGACGATGACGGCAACTATCTGCCGCCAAGTGCTCCGGATACGTTTAGATTCCGCATTCGTGGGGAAGGAATCGATCAGGTGTATGACCTGAATGTGGATAACAGCTGGCATCAGTCACTGACAACGTATCCAAGCGGTGCCTATGAGGTGCAGGAGCTGGATTCCTCTTATCCGGTACAGTATCTGATCAATTCGCCGGAGCTTGTGGATGAGGCGAAATTTACCGTACTGCCGGGAACAACCGTAGTGGTTGGTATTATCAACCGTACCAGTGGTGTACAGAACGGTTCTATGGAGCTGACCAAGCGGGTTCGCAACGCACAGGGGGAATTGCAGCGTCCGGCGGATTCCCAGTCCTATGTCATGCAGGTGTCCTCCGATTCCTTCAACCGTTTTGTGACGCTGGATAAGGACAATGATTTTACGGCGCTGCTGGAAAATCTGCCGTATGAGACTTATCAGATTCAGGAAACCAGTGGAAATGGAAGCGTCAGCTTTCTTATCAACAATGAAGCGGAAACGACACAGGGCATACTGGAAATCATCAGCGATACAAGGAATGAAGTGACAATAATCAATACAGAAGCACAGGCGTTTTATCGCAGCAATGCGGCAAATACCGTGAAAATTGTAATTGAATAAGAAGGGGAAAAGACCTTGAAAACAGGTCTTTTCTTTCATTTTGTATACATTTTCTTTCATGTAGTGAAAATAAGCGGTGCAAACTTTTCAATTCCCAAAATAATTACAAAATTCCCTTGAAATCCAACGAAAAATTGCTTAAAAATCCTAGTAAAATCAAAGATAAAGTTTTATAATAGAGAAGTAAGTTATGCAAGGAGGAAAACAAATGACTAAGAAATTTATGTCAATGGACGGTAATACTGCAGCCGCACATTGTGCGTATGCATTTACCGAACTATCTGCGATCTACCCGATCACTCCATCTTCACCAATGGCTGAGGTTGTTGATCAGTGGGCTACACAGGGTCGCAAGAATATTTTTGACAGTGTTGTAAAAGTTGCTGAACTTCAGTCCGAAGGTGGAGCAGCTGGTGCAGTACATGGTGCTTTACAGGCAGGATCTCTGGCTACAACCTTCACGGCTTCTCAGGGTCTGCTGCTGATGATTCCAAACATCTACAAGATGGTTGGTGAGTGTCTGCCAGGCGTTATCCACGTTGCAGCTCGTGCACTTGCTACAAGAGCACTGAACATCTTCGGTGACCATGAAGACATATATGCATGCCGCCAGAGCGGTGTATGTATGCTGGCTTCCCATTCTGTACAGGAAGCTATGGATCTGGCTGGTGTAGCTCATTTGGCTGCAATCAAGGGGTCCGTACCATTCATGCACTTCTTCGATGGATTCCGTACATCTCACGAAATTCAGAAAATCGAAGTTATGGATACAGATGTATTCAAGGAACTGGTTGACAAGGAAGCTCTTGCTAAATTCCGCAAGAACGCTTTAAATCCTCACACAAACCCGGTAACACGCGGTGGTGCTGAGAACGACGACATCTTCTTCCAGGGTGTGGAAGCAAGAAACAAACACTTCGATGCAATTCCTGACATCGTTGCTGACTACATGAAGAAAATCAGTGAAATCACTGGTCGTGAATATGCACCGTTTACTTACTATGGTGCAAGTGATGCAGAACGTGTAATCGTTGCTATGGGCTCTGTAACAGAGGCTGCTAAAGAAACAATCGATGCGCTGACTGCTGCCGGAGAAAAGGTTGGTATGATCAAGGTTCACCTGTACCGTCCGTTCTCTGTAAAATACCTACTGGCTGTACTGCCGGAAACAGTTAAGAAAATTGCTGTACTGGATCGTACAAAGGAAACAGGATCCATGGGAGAGCCTCTGTATCTTGACATCCTGTCTGCACTGAAGGACAAAGACATCGAAATCATCGGTGGACGTTACGGTATGGGGTCCAAGGATACACAGCCTTACCACATCAAAGCTGTCTTTGATGAACTGAAGAAGGATGAAATGAAGAACAGCTTTACCATCGGTATCGTTGATGACGTTACCAACCTGAGCCTGGAAGCAGATTCCAACTTCCACGTTCCAGCTGACTACACTTCTTGCTTATTCTGGGGACTGGGATCAGACGGTACGGTTTCTGCAAACAAATCCACTGTCAAGATCATCGGTGACAATACAGATCAGTATGCACAGGCTTACTTTGCATATGACTCTAAAAAAGCCGGTGGTGTTACCCGTTCTCACCTGCGTTTTGGAAACTCTCCAATCCGTTCCACTTACTATATCGGTAACGCAGACTTCATTTCCTGCTCACTGGATGCTTACATGTTCAAATATGACATGGCGAAAGATATCAAGGAAGGCGGAAGCTTCCTGTTGAATACTACCTTCTCCAAGGAAGAAATCGTTGAGCACATGCCGAACCGTATGAAGGCGCAGCTTGCTAAAAAGCATGCAAAATTCTACATCATCAACGCAACTAAAATCGCTCAGGAAATCGGTATGGGACGTAGAACCAACACGATTCTGCAGTCTGCATTCTTCGCACTGAATGAGCAGATTATGCCATACGATACAGCTGTTGAGCTGATGAAGGCAGCAGCAAAGAAATCCTACTCCAAGAAGGGTGATGCTGTTGTACAGCTGAACTACAAGGCAATCGATGCTGGTAAAGCCGGAATCGAAGAAATTACGGTGGATGCAGCTTGGGCTGATCTTCCATTTGATTCCAGCCGTAAGCTGACTGGTGACGAATATTTCGATAACCATGTTGCAGTAATCAACGGTCTGGAGGGCTATGATATGCCTGTCAGCGCATTCACAGGAGACTTCCTGCTGGATGGCTCTATCCGTAACAACGTAGCATTTGAAGAAAAACGTACCATTGCAGTACAGGTACCTACATGGCACCCGGAAAACTGTATCCAGTGCGGTATCTGTAGCTTTGTATGTCCGCATGCAACAATTCGTCCGTTCCTGTTAACAGAGGAAGAGGTTGCTGCAGCACCTATGGAATTTGAAACAATTACACCAATGGGTAAGGGTGTTGAAAACCTGAAATATCGTATCCAGGTTACTCCTGCAAACTGTGTAGGCTGTGGTCTGTGTGCGGTTGAGTGTCCTGGTAAAGCCGGTAACAAGGCTCTGGAAATGGTTGACATCAACGAAAAGCTTGGTGAAGAACCACTGGCAGATTACCTGTTCAAGCATACAGAATACAAGACTGAATTCTTCCCTGCTGATACCGTTAAGGGATCTCAGTTCATGATGCCTTACTTCGAAGTAAGCGGAGCTTGCCCTGGCTGTGGTGAAACTCCATACTATAAGCTGGTATCTCAGCTGTTCGGTCATGACATGCTGGTTGCGAATGCAACAGGATGCTCTATGATCTACTGTTCTTCTACTCCTTCCACTCCATTCGTAAATGACAGCAATGGTGAGGGTGTTGCATGGGCAAACTCTCTGTTCGAAGACAATGCGGAATTCGGATATGGTATGGCTCTGGCACAGAACTATAAGGAATCAAGAATCCTGAAGACAATGGAAGACAACATGGAAAATGTTGAGCCTGCTCTGAAGGAAGCATTTGCTAAATATCTGGAAGTACACGGTGACCGTGATGCGGAAAGAGAAATCGCTCCGACAATCAAGGAACTGGCTGCTAAATCTGATATCGCTATGGTAAAAGAACTGGCAGATGTTGACCTGGTTTCCAAATCTATCTGGATCGTCGGTGGTGACGGATGGGCTTATGACATCGGTTACGGCGGATTAGACCACGTACTGGCAAACAACCTGAACGTGAATGTTCTGGTTCTGGATACTGAGGTTTACTCCAACACTGGTGGACAGTCCTCCAAATCCAGCCAGGCTGCATCTATCGCCAAGTTCGCTGCAGGTGGTAAGACAACTGCGAAGAAGGACCTGGGACAGATCGCTATGGCATACGGACACGTATATGTAGCTGCAATCTCTATGGGAGCAAATAAAAACCAGACACTGAAAGCACTGAAGGAAGCAGAAAGCTATGATGGACCATCTCTGATCCTGGCTTACTCTCCATGTGCGGAGCACGGTATCAAGGGCGGACTTGCTAACCACCAGAGAACACAGGCAAAAGCTGTTGAGTGCGGATACTTCGATCTGTATCGTTATGACCCAAGAAAAGAAACTCCTCTGACAATCGACTCCAAGGAGCCTGATTACGAGAAGATGCTGGACTTCATGATGACAGAAACTCGTTACAGCCAGCTGCCTAAGGTAAAAGGTGAAACAGCGTACGAAATGTTTGAGAAAACAAAGAAGGACGCTATGAAACGTCATAAGAGATTACTTGCAATCGCAAAAGAAGAAATGTAAGAAATCATAAAAAGGATTGGATACGTCCAGTCCTTTTTTTCAAAAGAAAGAGGGGATGCACATGAAACTGCCTTTTCGTGATAAAGACGTTATACGATCCATACGACCCTGGATTTACCTGAGTACCTATATTCTTCTGCTTGGATTTCTCCTTGTGCATCTGCAGGACTTGAAAAACGGCTTTGATTTTGTATTATCCGTGTTTAAATCCCTGCTGTATGCCATTGTCTTTGCCTATGTTTTAAATCTGCCAATGAAGCATATTGAGGGCTTTCTGCTTCGCCATACAAAGCAGGATTCCTTTCTCCAAAAGAAAAAACGTGTCATTTCCATGATACTCACGTTTCTGCTTGCTCTGATTTTAATCATTCTTATCGGCAGTATCATCCTGCCTAGCATTATCGATTCTCTCATATCCCTTATGGAAAATCTAACCTCCTTCTTTACGAATATTGTGAAGAATATCGATGAGGTGCTGGCATATTTCCATATTGATTATCGAATCGAGAATATTACACAGGTTGAGCAGTTCATTCAGATGCCATGGGAGAAAATCGTTACCAACGTAATCAATCTGCTGTCCGGCAGTGCCAGCGGGATTTTATCAAGCGCTACCGGCTTTGTTTCCAGCTTTGCTGTCGGCTTTACGGGCTTTATGTTCTCCTTGTATCTGCTTAGCGGGAAAGAAAACTTCATACGCCAGATGCGCAAGGTGACAGCGGCCTTTCTCGGATATGGAAATTCAAAGATCGTTTTCCGCTATGCTGCACGTGTAAACCGGATATTTTCCAGCTTTATCGGCGGGCAGCTGACGGAGGCCTGTATTTTGTGGGTTTTGTATTATATCTTCATGCGGCTGTTTCAATTCCCGTATCCGGAGCTCATCTGTACACTGATTGCCGTTTGTTCCATGGTTCCGGTATTCGGCTCCATGTTTGCTATGAGTGTCGGAGCGATTATGATGCTGTCCAAGGATCCCTTACAGAGTGTATGGTTTATCATATTCTATCAGATACTCAGCTACTTTGAGGATAATGTCATTTATCCCCGTGTGGTTGGCAATTCCGTGGGACTCCCCGGTCTCTGGGTGCTGCTTAGTATTTTTGTTTTCGGGGATCTGTGGGGTGTCTTCGGTATGATTATGGCAGTACCGACAACAGCATGTCTGTATGTTTTCTTTACGGAATATGTGAATCACCGTTTGCGAAAGCAGAGGCTGATTGTAACAGAGAAAACCGTGTATCAGGAGGATGAAGAGGAGCATTCTGCATAAGATAAGGTTTGTGGAATCGGTATGCAAATCATCTCATTTCCGTCACGCAAAAGGTAGGAATTTCCTGATTTATCTGCTATAATTACATCAGTTTGAAAGTCAGGTGACACGGTGGCAAAGCAAAGAAAGAAAAAAAGAGGAATCAATCCGATTCGACTGCTGATCGTAGTTGCGATGGAGTTTCTGGTCATACTGGGGCTGCTGATCATATGCGTGAAGGTTTTTCCGGACAATCCTATCCTTGCGCCTTTGTTCAGTAAAAAGGCAGAGACACCCGTTGTTGTTCTTGATGCCGGACATGGCGGCTATGATGCGGGTAGTACCTTTGAAGAGCTGTATGAAAAGGATGTTACACTTGCTCTAGTTAAGGATATCGGTGCTCGATTGGAAGCAAACGGCTATCCTGTTCTGTATACGAGACAGAGTGATGCTGTATCCTGGCCGGCGAATGAGATTGAAGATCTCAGCGAACGTGTCCGTATCTCCAATGAAAGTGATGCCCGTCTGTTTGTTTCTATACATACCAATGCGGCAGAAGTGGTAAATGGCTCCTATGGCTATGAAATCTGGGGGAAAATGAAGGAGCCGAGGGTGAAGGCTCTGTCGGAAAATATTTTAAAGGAGCTGGATTCTCTGGGCTATTCTCAGAATCGGGGCATGAAGGATCAGGATCTGTCTCCAATTCAGGTGCTGCAAAATAATAAGCTGCCCTCCATTCTGATAGAAGCCGGCTTTCTCGCCAGTGAGAACGACCGTCTGTATCTGATCGATGATGCAAAACGGAAGGTTTTTGCGGATAAAATAGCGGATGGCATTATCAAGACATTGGAGGATGAAAAGAAATCGGATAGCAATCCATGAAGCGTGGAGTAAATCCCGCAATCGTGGATTGCTTTTTATATGGAATTTCGTCATACTATAGATAAAGGAGGGATGGTGTATGAACAAAGAGAAATTTGCGGAAAAGATTATAAAGCTGCGCAAAAAGAAGGGGTACACGCAGGCACAGCTTGCAGAGCTGCTGAATGTCAGTAATAAGGCAGTTTCACGATGGGAAACGGCTGAGGGGTATCCCGACATTACATTACTGAAGCCGCTGAGCGAGGCATTGGGAATCAGCTGTGATGAGCTTCTCGGTGATACGGAAAGCTACAGTGATTTGTCGCGCTATGATTTACAGCGCTATCTTCCCTATGCACTAACTCTGCTTGCATTGCTGCTGTATTATGTGTTTTTAAAGCTTCAGATATCCCAACTGCTTTCCTTTGCGGCTTTTTTAGGCATGATGATCTTCAGCTTTGTACTCATGATTCAGCATACGGATAAAAAGGGACTTCCTGCGCTGACCCGCTGGAATCTGCTGCTGGCTTATTTCCCGCTTGTTTCCGTCCTGCAATATGTGTATATCCTATACCTGTTTCTGCAATTCGGTTTTTCCAGTTTGCTGGATGTGATGGCGATGCAGACGGAAGAGGTATTCAATCCTTACAGCCTTCTCGTGAACGGATTTGAAACCGGCATTACCATATATCTGCTGATGTATGTGGCTGCCTTTCTTTTGCTTGTGGCAGTGTATGGCTTTTTACGGCATACGTTCATTATGCGCTATGATATTGGCTGGAACGCCCTGCATAAAAGAGTACATGTAAAAGAACAGGAGGAAAAGAATATCCTGTTTCGCAGATGGTCAAGTAAGGGGGAAGCTATTTTACGTATTATGATGCCGCTGGCAGCCGCTGTGACACTGACAGTTATATTTCTTCTGCTGTATCAGGAATATCGTTCACTGATTGATCAATTCCATAATTCAGTACCTCCGGATTATTCCGGCAATGACTATGCGCTGACAGTATCTACCGAGCAGTTGCGTGTGTGCAGAGGAAGGCTGCTGTTGATTTTGGGTGGCTCCTGTCTGTTACAGCTGCTTGCGATTATGAAAAGCAAAAGAGTGCTGTATTACATTTCCAATGTCAGTCTGTTGTTCCTATACGGCGTGATTACGCTTTTGTTCACAACGATTGTAGACCGTTTCTATATAAAGCTTCCATTTGCATTTGCAATAACGGCGGGTATCGGCATGATCATGTGGTATTGCCGCGATATCCTGCAGAAAAAAGGAAAACATGGGACAGGGAATAAAAAAATATAGAAAAACATAATATCCAGCGGCTGTCTCACTTGCGGTGGCTTGGAAATAAAAGAAATTAAAACGATCAATCTCACTTTACAGTCGTCATTGATCGTTTTACGTTTATACAGTCTATTGATATTAATTAAGAATCCGAGTCACCTTGATCAGTTCTTCTCTCCTTGATGAGGAAAGAAATCTGATAGCCTTCTCCAATCAGAAGCAGCCCATAGGTGACTGTGAGAAATAGCTGCTCATTTTGAAAAACACTGTAGGCAATTGGACTGAGTGACGCAAATACATCAGGCAGCCAGATCAAAAGGGTATAGACAATAACTGCAATTGTATTCAAAAGCAATGCGATTCCGTCATATTTCTCCATAATATTGAGAATATAAAAGAATATAAATATCGTACAGATGACAGCTGTCAGCGTAAGCATATCCGTATACGTATCATACTGCATGAGGGATGCAGCCTGTATTCTCCAGCGTTCCTCCAATATGCATACCGCAAGTATCAAATAAGGAAACAGAAACAGAATTGCTCGTTTAAGGGTAGACATAATATCGCCTCTTTCTGATTGTTTTATACAGTATAACACACTTTTCTCTTATATGGTATACGGAAGAAATTCGTTAAAAGCTATCACAGTGCAGCAAAAGATAGCGCTACCACTGGAAAAAAGGGGCTAAATAAGGTACAATGAACGTAAGAAAACAGGGGAGTGAAGCCGTAATGAAAGACGTTGTTCATATTATCGGGCACAAGAATCCGGATACGGATTCCATTGTATCGGCAATTGCATATGCACAGCTGAAGCAGAAGCTGGGAATCAATGCCATTGCCTGCCGTTTGGGAGAATTGAATCCGGAAACGGATTTTGTTTTAAAGAAATTTCAGGTTCCGGAACCGGTGTATATTCAAAATGCCAGAGTCAAGCTGTATGATGTACCGTTTGATGAACCGCTGCTGCTGAAAAAGGATGATACGATAAAGGAGGCGTGGGACCGCATGGGGATGCGTTCCACCAGCGCATTGTTCGTTGTGGATGAAGCACAGAAGCTGATTGGTGTTGTTTCCCTGTCGGATATGACAAATATCCTGATGAGCGATAAGGGAGAAAAGCCGATTTCCCTTATGAAAAACACATCCTGCGAGAATATCCGCAAGGTTTTGCAGGGCGAGTTTCTGTATGAATGCGAAGCGTATCGCACAAATGGAAGAATTCATATCTTATGCAGTCGGAATGCGGAGTACAGCGACATCAGCTATCGTGACAGCATCGTCGTTGTAAATGATGATTTGAAGCTGCAAAAGCGTGCGTTGAGTGATGGGGCCGGCTGTATGATCCTGGTGGATGTGGATATCATTTCCCAGGGAATTATCCGCATGGCGAAGGAAGCAAACTGTACGATTATCAAAACACCGCTGAATATGTTTCAGGTAGCCCGCAGCATGTATCGCTCACCAAGTGTGAAGCTGATTATGAAGCGTAAAATCATCAGCTTCAACAACCATGCCTATATTGATGATGTATACAAACAGATGTCGAAATCCAGATTTCGTTCCTATCCGGTTGTTAACAATCAGGGCGTGGTGCTGGGCTCGATTTCCCGCTATCACCTGTTGAATTATCAGAAGAAAAAATTCATCCTGGTCGATCATAACGAGCTTTCTCAAAGTATTGATGATTTGAAGGAGGCGGAGATTCTGGAGGTTGTGGATCATCATCGCATCGGTGATGTGGAAACGACAACACCGATACGCTTCCGTAACGAAATCATCGGCAGTACGGTATCCATCATCGCCCGCATGTACAAGGAGGCGGGTATTGTACCAGAAAAGAAAACGGCAGCGATCATGTGCTGTGCGATTATCAGTGATACGATGAATTTCAATTCTCCTACGACCACTCCCGTTGACAGGGAGCTGGCAAAGGAGCTGGCAGCTGTCGCCGGCCTTGATCTGGATGCCATGGCGAAGGAGATGTTTGGAGCGGTTGCCACAATCAAGGGAAGAAGCATGTCCGAAATCCTGTATAATGATTTCAAGGAATACAATATTGACGGAAGGCGGATTGCGATCGGTCAGATCAATATCGCCGATGAGCAGGAAATCGTGGATGTACAGGATGAAATTCGTTCCTATATGAAGAAAATTAACGAGATAAATAAATTCGATCTGCTGATGATGTGTTTTACAGCCGCAGACGGCAGTGGAAGTAATCTGGTGTTTATCGGTTCTCTGAGTTCTCTTGTGGATGAAGCCTTTAAGGAGGATATTATGGATGATCTGTATTTTGTGGATGGTGTCATTTCACGTAAGAAACAGATTATTCCTTCTCTTTCCAAATGTCTGGAAGCCATGTAGTATAGAAAAAAGATGCCGCCGGCATCTTTTTTCTATACTACATCTGTACGTAATTCTTTCCGTTTCGTTTGGCGATATACAGCCGCTGGTCAGCTTCATTGAACAATTCCTGCAGTGCAGAAGTCGGGTGCTCCTGATAATAGCAGCCGATGCTGATGGTGAAGGATATCGTACCGTTTTCCGTGGCGATCCTGCAAGCTTCACAGGCGTAGCGGATATCCTCGGCCAGCTCATACAATTCCTGCTTACTGATACTGTCAATCAGGAGGATAAATTCCTCACCCCCGAAGCGTGCGATGATACCGTGACGCTGTTTTTGCCTCATGATGGCGGTTACCCGGCGGATTACCTCATCCCCCTGCATATGTCCGAAGGTATCATTGATTTTCTTAAAATCATCAATGTCCATCATCAGGACGCCAATGGAATGTCTGTTCTGCAATACCTCCTGCAGCATAGTTTCTCCATACTGCATAAGGGCACTTCGATTGTAGATACCGCTGAGGTAATCATAGCTGGACTTATCCAGCGCATCCTCAAACTGCAAGACATTGTGGATGGCGATTGCAATGTAGTCGGCGAAGACCTGCAGCAGTCGCTGGTCTGTTCGGCTGAAGTTCTCCATCTGATTTGATTTCATGCAGAATATGGCCAGTATAGTTCCCTGATAGGTAATCGGCTGCAGCAGCATAGAGCGCGTCTTCTCATCGTAGAGTGATCCAAGACTTTGGGTGATAGCAGATTCCGGTGTAAGGCTGGGCAGCTTTTGCGATGCAGCTTTGCGTATGCATTCCCTAAGAATGGGATGTGTTTCCAATTCATAGCAGGTATCATTGAGAGAATGAAATAATCCTCTTGGTTCTTCATAAAGCAGAACCTCCCAGTTATCAAAGGAAAAGATGCGTCCGGCATGCTGTTCAATGACATGGAAAAGCTGTTTTCGGTTCAGACAGGAGGTCACCGTTTTCCCAAACTCAGTCATATCAAGCAAACGGTCATACAGAACCTCATAGGAAAGCATGCGATTCTTTTCCCAGACATCTTCGATTTCCTGCCGATACATATCATCAATGAAGGCGGTGTAGGTTATGGAAAGCTCGTGTGCCTGCCGCATATAGGAATATGCTCTTGCATGATCATTCAGACATTCATAAAGCTTTGCTGCTTCTTCAAGAATATGGCGCTTATGACCAAGCAGCTCGTCCATGTGAGCCAGCAGATGCTCGTAATACTCCTGAGCCTTTTCATAATCCTTCTGATACATGTGGTAGCGTGCTAAAGACAGGTACACCTCATTGTTATCGAGGTGATCATTTTTTGAAAAATCATAGGTTTGCGTCAGCGTCTGAAACCATTGCTCGGCGAGCGGCCGGTTATCATCGATGATTGCTGCCTCCATATATTGCTTGTAGTAAATGCTGGGATCAAAATATTCACTTTTAATAAGCTCCTGCATATGGGCTTCCAGAAGCTTACGCACCTTGTCCGTTTCTCTGGCATAAAGATACAGGCTGGACAACAGAAAAATCGTGATGAAGAAATTACTTTCTCCGATAAGATCACGTTTCTCCAGTGTTTCCTCCACCTGTTGAATAGCTTTTTTGTAAAGCCCGAACTCCCGCAGGATGATGGCTCCGTTATTCAGAAAAGCGGAGTAATAGGAAATCCGTCCACCCTTCTCAGCCAGCGGCATGGCAGCTGCAATCTCCTGATAGGCGGCTCCGTAATTTTCCTTTAGAATATTGGCCAGCACAGCATTGTTGGCTACGGTCAGTATGCCGTCACGCTCTTTATAATCCGGAAGCTGCAGAAACAGCTTTCTGGCTTTTTCATTATAGGAAATCGCCAGATCGATATCCGAGGCATAGGTTCTGAAAAACAGCATGGCATAGCCCAGCGGTGTTGCATAGGGATAGTGCTGTGTTTCTGCAATCTCAAGAAAACGCCGGAGAACAGCATCGAGCTCACTGCCGCAGCCGAGCTGTTCCAACACCAGCTTTTTAATGCTTTCACAAACATTCTCATCACTTTGAAAGCGTTCCAGATAATCATCAAACGCTTTGCGGATTTCCTCTTTCATACAATCACCTTCGCTTATAATACTTATATGATACATCATTTTATAGCCCTTTGTGCATATTTTTCAAATATTAATATAAAATATTGTTTACTTTCTTTTCGTCTTCTGTTATAAAATAAAGATATATTTATGGGGAGGGATGAATATGAACAAAATAGCAATATGTGATAATAATCCGAAAGCAAAAGAACAGATAAGAAAATGCTGTGAAAAATATGATGCAAAGGAAGGAAATATAAATGAATATTATGAATTTTCCTCCGGTGAAGATTTGCTGGCATCTTCTTTGCATTTTGATTTAATCTTTTTGGATATTGAAATGGATGATATAAATGGTATTGAAACAGCAGAGCAGATTCGTAAGACAGATATGAATGTATTGTTAATTATCGTATCTGGTTATTCGAAATATAAAACAAGAGCTTATGGACTTCATGTTTTTGATTATATAGACAAACCATTTCGGTCCTCACAGATTGAGCATGTGTTACAAGAGGTTAAGCGATATCAGAAGCTCATGGAAACAAAATTTACTGTTTTTCGAACAACAGAGGGAGTGACAAAACTCAATATTAAAGAAGTTTTATATCTTGAGTTCAAATCGCGTAAAACACATATTTATACAACTAATGGAATCTACATAACAAAAGAAACATTAAATGAATGTATGAATCGTTTAAAAGAATACGACTTTTTTTCACCTCATCGTGCATTTATTGTGAACTTTTATCATATCCGTTCATTCGACAGCTCCTCAATCCTCCTAGACGATCAGGAAAAGACAGCACTTCCTATATCAAAATTAAGAGTTAAGGAATTTCGGGAGGAATTTCTAATGTATTTAGAAAAGGCGGTATCCCATGTATGATGAATTTATCATCCTTTTTCGAATTACTCACACTGGCAGCAGCCATTGTGTATAATAGTGTTTTTCTTGATTTTTTTGAATGTAGATACAAGGCTGTTATCTCAAACTCAAAAAACGGTTTATTTTTGATTGTTGTATCTGTATTGCCTCTTTGGTTTCATATTGAATATCCGTGGAATTTTGTTATTTGTTGGTGTTTTATGTATCTATATTTGTTTCTTACTTTTCGTGTGTATATACATAAGGATATATTTATCAATCTAATGTTACTCCTGCAAGCGATTGCCATGTTATTTACAGTATTTTTCTTTGTACATTTCCTAACTCCTACTACGATGGAAAATACAAGTGCTTCCTATAGTATCACAACGGCGTTTTCATCTGTACTGTTTCTGTTATCCTACAGAATTCTTATCCGGCCGATAGATTTTACTGTATTTCATCGTCTGAGCTTCGGTGATATCATCTTCTGTCTGGTTTTTTTCACATTTTCTTTGATGCTGTTGGCTGGTTTATCCTATCTCTCACAATGGTATGATGCTATGATTATAGAGTTTACCATCTTTCTATTAGCGGCATTTCTGTTAATGTTTCTATTATTTTTTATACGTCTTTTCTATAAATTATGTTCCAGCTATGAAACAGAAACAGAGCTGTACAAGCTTCAGAAAAAAGAGGAATTGACATTTGCATATTATAAGAAAAATGAAAAAGCACAGACAGAAATGGCATATTTGCTACACGATATCAAAAATCATCTGTTGCTTCAGGCTACAGGAAATAATGAGATGATTAACACATATGTCAGTGATTTACAGGCACAGATTGAGGATATGGAGCCTAATTTCTATTCTTCTATCCCCATTTTGCAAATGCTGTTTACAGATAAGATAGAGGAAGCTAAAAAACTAAATATCCAATTGGACATCTATAATGAAGATAAGGAAATGACTATGTTTCAGGAGTACGACTTGATCACAATGTTTTCTTTCTTGCTGGAATATGCATTTAATGAAATAGGTGCCATGACAGGAAAACGCTCTGTAAATCTAGTAATTAGAGAAATACAAGGTATGTTGGTTATCAGGGAAACAGTTACAGTTATAGCTTCTGAAAAGGGAAAGGAAACAAGGACCGTTCCATATCGTCGAATACAGAAGATTGTGGATAAATATGGGGGAACCATTAAGATAGAAACAAAGGAAATTCAATGTCTCATCCTGCTTGTATTTCCATGTTCTCCATTGTAATCGTTATTTTAGACAGGAATTCTGCCATGTTATACAGTTCAAGCTTTCTTTTTTGAATAATATGATACTCTATGTATAAGAATAGTGCGAGTCACAGAAAGGAGAAAAGAGAATAGGACTCTGTCTATTCAGAAAAGGAGAAAATTTATGAAAACAGGAAAAAGGAAGTATGCAATGAGTGCGGCATTCGCGGCATTTCTTGCTTTATCGGCTGTTTCACCAATCGCTGCGGCGTATGAAGACAATGATGTGGATTATCAATTCCACATATTGAAACAGCAACAAAATAGCAGAAAGACCGGCAGATATCGTGGTACGGCTGATGTGAACAATGCATGGAAGGTATGGATGAAAAGATCTGAAGAAGGCGCATGGACATATACGACTTACTGGCTGGAGCATTACAATGGAGATAATGTTGTTCCTTCCCATTCTATCCGTGTCGAAGATGGTCCACAGTATTATAATACGTATTCATCCGCAAGCCGATCTACTGTTTATTTAACAGCAGAGAATAATAATAAAAATGACACTGATTATTTTGTATCAGGTGTTTGGGACGAAGAAACAGGGAAGCGTTATTATCCGTAAGGGAATACCTGCAGCTAAGCTGCAGGTAATTCTTAAAAAGAAAGGTGATTCACATGTTAAGAAAAGAGTTGAAAGCAGTTCTGTACAATAAAAAAACATATCTAATATTCATTTTCTTTATGTTGATTATGTTGCTGGATCTGTCAATAAATTATAAAAATAATGTAATATCACAAGGAGATCATTTAGATTGGAAAAATGTATTTAGTCCCGCATTTATGGCATATCTGAGTGCTAAATCAGAAGGACATATTGGAGCAATGCTATTCTCTTGGTGTATGCCACTGTATATGTTGATATGCATTTCAGATTCCTATACAACTGAATATAAATTGCATTATCATACAGTTCTAGCGATACGATGCGGACGAAAAAAGGAATATTTCTCTAAACTGAAAGCTTCTTTTCTTGTTGGCTTTTGTATGACATTCATAGTATTGCTCATAAATTACTTACTTGCTATTTTACTTTTTCATCAGGGAATGAGATCTGGTGAATACATGCATACCACCTTAAATGCATTATCTTTAATACAGCCTGAGCTAACATATATTGTCTACATGTTTGTTGCGGCAGTGATATATGGGCTTTGTTCAGTTTATTGCAGTGCGTTGAGCTTTTTTCTTAGAGATGTGAAATTCTTGTATGCAGTATCCTACTTTATTTGGATGTTTCTGATATCGAATCGGTTTAGTATTATGTATTGTGAACAACCATTTATTGAATATGGATTTACCTTTGTAGTACCAGCACTACTGCTATATACAGGAATCGTACTATTGTGTGTCTATTTGGGTTATCGAAAGAAGGTGAGTAAGGATGACTTATAAGCAAAAAAACTGGAAATTATTACTAGGCCTTTCTATTGCCTTTTTAATATATATGTCTATTCGCTGTTATTTCAAATATAGAAATAACCCAACTGATGTAATCTTTGACTTGGTTGATGTTCGTGTGTTTGCTTTGGCGTCAGTGACATCCCTAGGCGGAACTGATAAAATGTATACCATTTATGCTTTACTGTATATGATTGCAATCTTATTAATGATGCAGAAGTGTACAGCCCAGCGTATTACGAAAGGTACAAGAAGAGGATACATTAAACATGTAACGCTTCTTGTTCTGTTAATTGCATTTCTCATGTCCTTCATATTCAATCTGGTAGCAGTAGTAAACGTGCATTATTTTTTCAGTATAGAGAGTTTATGGAATGGTTCCTATTATATCGCTCAGTTTCTATCATTTCTCCATATCTTTCTCTGCTTTTACATTCTTGGACAGGTGTATCTTCTGTTATATGTCATTACTCAGAGATCATGGTTGAGTGCTGTTCTTGTTTTACTGGGAGGGATTGGGATTATGACACTCGATGTTCCACTCTTGTTTTATCAAGTCGATGTGTTTGAAAATTTGTACGGAACTTATTCAGATCATCAGCTGCATTTCGCGGACTGGTGCTGGATGATGGTACGTCTGGGGATTGTATCTTGCGTGCTTTTCGAAGTAAGTAAACGTTTTTTTCAAAGAAGGTCATTGTTGAAATGAGAAATTCTTATAAATATTGGGCTTTTTTCCTGATGATGCTGTTTAGTGAATATCTGTTGATAATGAATGGTACAAAAGATGCAGGAGTATTGTATGATGGCATTATGTTTCATAGTCGATTTGAATTTTATCTCATGAATTTTTCGTTGTTTTGCGTATTACCACTCTATTTCTTTCATATCTTCGAAGATCTGATAACAGAGCGATCAGCACTTTATGTGACACGAGGGATAAGCAGAAAGGTGTTTTATAGATTATTTGCTAAGAAAATAATCATGGGGGTTTTCTTTTATGAGATTTTAAAGATAATCATATACCTCATTATTGGATTTTTAGTTTATGGAAAAAGTTTCTATATTTCAGATTTTTCCTTCCTGATCGGTATGGCGGTGCTGAATATGGTGATTGAAATAGGGATTATTCATATGCAGATGTATTTAGAAATTTTTAATAATTCACGAATTGCCTTGTTTGCTGTATTACTGTATTATCTGATATCTGTGATAATGGGAGATGTGTTATTTACAAATGAAATATATGGCATACCCTTTATCTTGTTTATACCAAATGCAATGATGCAGCTGCGATTAGAGGTTATAACTATTACATCGATCGCATTTCTCATAATAGGCACAATTTTAACAGTTCTGGTTTTTATGTTGGGGCAAATGAGGTTTTGTAGAAAGGATTTATTGTAAGAGGTGATGATATGAAGATGCGAATGAATAAGCAGACCTTACAGATTTTTTCGATGATAGCTGCTATCATGATTTTTCGCTGGTATATGAAATATCGTTTTATTGAAAGTCCATTACCGCTGGAGGCATTTATAAGTGTATTCTCAACCCAATCTCTATTCACGAATATTACGCATTTATTGAGCTTTTATACATTGTTTTATTTGCTCTTATTAAATACTACTATACCGACGATGGAGATACAACTTCTTTCTCGCTTGAATCGAAAATTATATATGCGAGAATACCTGAAGCATATTGCCTTATGGGCATTTCTATTCTCCTTATGGCTAAATATACTTACAATTTTACTGGCATTGATCCAGTTAACGGATTTCAAAACCCTATGGGATACCGGTTGTTTTATTGGATGTATATTTAACACTCTTCACTGGACACTGTGTTATATTGTGCTAGGGTGTATTTATGTGAATTTATTGCTGAATACTTCAAAACGCTGGCTGTCCATGTCTCTCACAGTAGTAATGGCGATTGCAATCATCTTTGTAGCACGGTTCTATAAATTCACATTTCTATTTACAGAAATGGACGTATATGGAGCGATATACGATGTGCATAGTACCGGGTTAAACTTGATATTTTATGGAATAAACTTGGCGAAACTGCTATTATTAGTATTCTTGCTATATTCTATAAACTATATATCAATCAAAAACTATATATCAATCAAAAAAAAGGATATTTTAAAAGAAATTAATTAAGGAGGATAATTAAACTATATGAGTGAACTTATTTTGCGACATGTTACGAAAACGCTGAAAAATAGAAAAGTGTTGAAAGATATTACGGCAAGGTTTGAAAGTGGTAAAATTTATGGATTTTATGGTAGAAATGGATCTGGAAAAACGATGCTGCTTCGGGCGATTGCAGGACTTATTTATCCGGAGGAGGGAGAAATCTGCATAAATGGACAAAAGCTACAGGAGGATATTGATTTCCCACCGGATATGGGGGTTATTATTGAACATACAAGTCTGCTGCCGCAATATAGCGCATATATGAATCTAAAAATGCTTTCAGAAATTAGGAAAGTCGCAACAGATGAGGATATTCGCACTGCACTGCGTAGGGTGAGCTTAGATCCAGATGATAAACGCAAGGTAAAGGTATACTCTTTAGGAATGAAACAGCGTTTGGCAATAGCACAGGCAATTTTCGAACATCCGAAGCTGCTTTTACTGGATGAGCCAACAAATGCTTTGGATGAAGAAAGTATCAGAGAAATACGGACACTGCTTCTGAATATGCGAGATGAAGGTTGTATGATACTTCTTGCCAGTCATAACAAAGATGATTTAAAATTGCTGTGTGATGAAATATACAGGATGGATGAAGGCATGCTTTCTAATTTTGATGATTATATTACGAATAAATAGGATAGTCATCTGAATTTGGTTAAATAATAATGTAAACATTGTGTAAATTTCCATCATTCGGTTTACAAATGTCCCTGTTTTATGGTAAACTGTAAGTCAATAAGGGAGTAGTCAGCACAGAATTTCTGTGTGAAGCCGGTCAACAAACCCGAAGAGTGTATTTCTTCTGGCCTGCATTCAGCGATTGACGAGACTTATAGAAATTTTCTATAGTCTCGTTTTTATTTTGAAAAAATGTCAAGACTATAGAAAAGAATCATAAACAGGAAAGTAGAGGTCTTGAGATTGAAACAGATGTATGAGAAAGACGTCGCCCAGGTAATGGAAGAGCTGGGGGCAGTAGAAACAGGTCTGCGCAGCGAGGAAGTCGCAGAGCGTCAAAACACCTATGGAAGAAATGAGCTGGAGGAAGTAAAGCCGGTGCATCCGTTTATCGTCTTCCTTTCTCAGTTTAAGGACCTGCTGGTTATCATTCTGATTGCCGCAGCTATCATTTCCATGGTAAGCGGAGAATTGGAGAGCACGATCGTTATTCTGGCGGTTATCACCATGAATGCTATTCTGGGGACCGTGCAGAGCATCAAGGCACAGAAATCACTGGATGCCTTAAAGCAGCTGTCCACACCGCATAGCCGCGTCCTGCGTGACGGCACGCTGATGGAGGTGTCCAGTCAGGAATTGACAGTGGGAGATATCCTGTTTCTGGAAGCCGGAGATGTTGTAGGCGCAGATGGACGGATCATTGAAAATCATTCCCTGCAGGTCAATGAAAGTGCACTGACCGGTGAGGTTGAGAGTGTGCATAAGGCCGTTGATACCATAACGGGGAAATGCGGTCTTGGAGATCAGAAAAACATGGTGTTCTCCAGCGGACTGGTAACCTATGGACGTGCCCGCGTCGTTGTTACGGCGGTTGGAATGAAGTCGGAAATCGGTAAGATTGCGACACTGATGAATACAGCACAGGATCGTAAGACACCGCTGCAGAAGACACTGGATGATTTCAGTAAAAAGCTGAGTATTGCGATTATCGCCATCTGCATTCTTGTATTCGCCTTAAATGTATGGCAGGGGAATGCAGTTATGGATGCACTGATGTTTGCCGTTGCACTGGCTGTTGCCGCAATTCCGGAAGCACTGGCAAGCATAGTGACGATCGTGCTTGCCATGGGGACAAGCCAGATGGCAAAAGAGAATGCGATCATCAAGAACATCAATTCCGTGGAAAGTCTGGGCTGTGTGTCTGTTATCTGTTCCGATAAGACAGGAACCCTGACCCAGAATAAAATGACAGCACAGCAGGTATATCGAAATCATGAGCTGCTGCACGCCAACAATTTAAAGGAATCCTCACCGCTGGATCGTCTGCTGCTGCTTGGCTTTGCGCTGTGCTGTGATGCCACGACTAATGAAAATCAGCGAATCGGAGACCCCACGGAGCTTGCTTTGGTAGATTTGCTGGAGCTGTATCGTATCGATGAACTGAAAACCAGAGAGAAATATCCGCGTATCGATGAGAATCCGTTTGATTCCGAACGGAAGCTGATGTCCACCCTTCATGTAATCGATGGGGAAAACAGATTGCTGCTGAAGGGGGCCTGTGATGAAATTCTGAAAAAAGCAACATATATACAGACGGAACAGGGCATCCGTGATATCACGGAGGACGATCGTGAACGTATCCTGAAAATGAATCATACCTTCGCGGATAACGGTCTTCGTGTACTGGGCTTTGCGACACGGATTGTCGAAAAGGACCATATCGAGGTGGAGGATGAGAATCAGCTTATTTTCCTGGGACTGATTTCTTTAATGGATCCTCCGCGTGAGGAAAGCAGGGCCGCTGTTGAAAACTGTCAGCGTGCCGGTATCATTCCGGTAATGATTACCGGGGATCACAAGGTGACAGCACGCAGTATTGCCAAGGCACTTGGAATCTATAAGAACGGGGATCAGTGTGTGGATGGTACGGAGCTGAATGCCATGAGTGAAGAAGAACTGATGAATCGTCTGGAGCACATCCGTGTCTATGCCCGTGTTGCTCCGGAGCATAAGATTCGCATCGTCAACGCATGGCAGAAAAAAGGAAAGATTGCGGCAATGACCGGAGATGGTGTCAATGATGCTCCAGCCTTAAAGCAGGCGGATATCGGTATTGCAATGGGAATCACCGGTACCGAGGTCAGCAAGGATGCCGCCAGCATGATTCTGACGGATGATAACTTTGCGACTATCGTCAAGGCTGTTGCGACGGGAAGAAATATTTATGCCAATATCAAGAATGCGATCATCTATCTGCTGTCCGGTAACCTGTCCGGCATTATCTGTGTACTGGCAGCCTCCCTGTTATCTCTGCAGGTACCGTTTTTGCCGGTGCATCTGCTGTTTATCAATCTGGTGACAGACTCCCTTCCTGCTATCGCCATTGGAATGGAGCGCAGCACCAAGGATATACTGAAAGAGAAGCCTCGCGATCCATCCGTTGGTATTCTGACGCCGGCAACGATGAAGCAGCTGGGAATCCAGGGAATTCTGATTGCCATTGTGACAATGAGCGCGTATTTTCTGGGTCTGAAGGAAAGCTGGGCAATCGCAACGACCATGGCCTTCTCAACCCTGTGCCTGTCCAGATTGTTCCATGGCTTTAACTGTCGTTCTCAGCGTTCTCTGTATCGCATCGGTCTGTTTACAAATAAGTATTCCATTCTGGCCTTTGTGATCGGATTCTGCTTTCTGAATGCAATTCTGCTGTGGCAGCCGCTGCATTCCTTATTCTCGGTAACGACGATAACCATGACACAGCTGTTTACAATTTATGGACTTGCCCTGATACCAACAGCGCTTATTCAGCTTGGCAGAATGCTGAGACACCGCTAATGATAGATATGCAACCAAGCTCTAAGGCAGTGACCGTCCGGTCACTGTCTTTTTACTAGATCTGCTTCATAGCACAGAATGAAAAGGAGCGCAGCTGTTTACACAATTTATAAAAACATGAGATTCCCGACTTTAAACATGTAGTATTCCTGATTCAGTTACGTGCAACACATAGGCAATGCCATCGTACAAAAGAAAAGGAATCCTTTGAGGGAGCCGGATATAGAAGCTATGCTGATAACGATCTCTGGGAACATGTCAGGTTCGGATACCCTAGGAAATATCTGGAGAAACTGATGGGAAGCCGGCATTTTATCTTTGCCAAATTCAGACATGGCTGTCTGGAAAGCGTGTATGTGAGAAAAGCCGTTGTATACTTCGTACTTTTGAGCATTGAGCCTGCCTATGCATAGGAGGATACTGGTATGTATGAAACGCTAGAGGGGAATGCCAGTATAGGGCCACTTACGTTCCATATGACATGTCATATGGACTGCTTTATCATTGGTAAAGGAAGAGCAGCTTGACAACATGTTTTCTGTTCCCTTTGCCGTCTGCTATTTACATTTGTAAAAACGGCGCTATAATTATAACCATTGGAGGAATGGTATCATGCCTAGAATTGGTAAACGAATCCTGAAATCTTCACTGGCAGTATTTTTATGCTTTCTGATTTATCTGCTGCGAAATGAGGAGGGGATAGTATTTTATTCCTGTATTGCGGCTGTGTTATGCATGCAGCAGGATACATCCCATACACAGCGTGTTGCGGCCAACCGTGTTGTCGGTACTTTGGTCGGCGGATTCTGCGGAATGCTTGTGCTGCTGTTTGAAAAGCATATCCTGCCGGGGAATACGCAGCTTATGCAATATGCTCTCATATCCTTTATGATCATTCCAGTGATTTATATTACCGTGCTGCTGAAGAAAACCTCAGCCTCGTATATTTCCTGCGTGGTGTTCATGAGTGTTACCGTATCGCACGGTGCCGATGTGAATCCCTATCTGTTCGCGATCAACCGTATGATTGATACCCTAATTGGTATTGCGGTTGCCTATGGTATCAACTGCATCCACCTTCCTGTACATTTGCAGAAAGAGACGCTGTATGTATCCACACTGGATCACACGCTGCTGCAGGAAAATGAACAGCTTTCTCCCTATACAAGGGTGAAGCTGCGTCAGCTGCTGGAGCAGGGGGCTGCCATCACTCTGGCGACGTCCCGTACACCGGCAACGCTGCTGCCCATACTGGAAGGCATTCCCTTGACACTTCCTGTTGTCGTCATGAATGGAGCTGCTCTATATGATTGCCGAACGCAGACCTATTCGCACGGTCGCTGCATGAAAAAGGAACAGGTGGCGCAGCTGCTGCAGCTGTTGGACGAGGAGGGAATGAATTGCTTTCAGCATGTCATCCTGCATCATATTCTGCATGTGTATTACAGTGATTTCCGCAATCCTCTGGAGGAGGAATATTATCATGAAATGCGCAGGCTGCCGTATAAGAGCTATGTGTACGAGCAAAAAGCACAGGCACATGCCTGTGTGTGTATAACGATTATGGATACCATACCACGCATACAGCAGCTGTATACGCGGATGCAGCAACAAAGCTATGCGGCTGATTTACAAATCCATATCCGGTTCAGTGAAGAGCATCAGGGATATAAAGTATTGGATATATACAGTGTGGATGCTACGAAGCAGGCTGCTGTCCACATTATACAAAGAGAGGGCGGTTTTGAGCGTCTCTGCGTGTTTGCCTCTCATCAACGGGATGCGGCACTGATCAGCAGTGCAGATGAGGCTTATACCGTATCTGAGGGAGATGCGGATATGCAGGAGCTCTGCTGTGTGCTGGGAAGCAGGGAAAGGGACAGTGTGATACGTGAGATAGAACGAAGCTATCACGGCCATCGAAAAAGAAAATAAAAAGCAGAAACGACAATGCCTTCCTTTCCATATCCATAACAGGAAATGGGGAAGCACTATAAGCTTTCTGTTTTTCTTTATACAGGAAAGGCTATCGACGAAGACTGAAAGAGAGGACTTTTCAGAGGTTGTTTTCAAGCTCTACACAGAAGCGGTATGCATTTTCCGGAAACAGCAGAATATCGCGCCCGTCGTAACAGTGAATGCAAACCTTATCCTTCGCATATCCCACATTGAAGGTATCCTGCTGCTTGACGCTTTCGATCTCATCATAGCGCAGAAATCCGCCCCTTCCATTCCACAGCGATTTATGATAAATCAATCCGCTTTCATTCAGGATATATTCATTGTGCGGCGTATAAAATCCATAATAGCAGATCATAAAGAGGATCAGCAGCGTCCCTGCGACGATACCGATTTGAAACAACGCGTCAAAGGATATCGGCAGTATGGATATGAAAATAATGGTAATGATGATAAAATTCACAATCTGCTTACGGGAGCGAAAGTGAATTTCCCCCTGATATATCTCCTGTTCCATGGCCTGCCTGCCCCTTTGGTAAACTCTGTTTGCCCCCAGATAAAATATAATGAAATACAAGGGCCATAAAAATGTCGTAATACGGAAAAAGAGTACATCCGCATCTAACAGCAGCCCGCATACATGCAGGGCATTCATAAGCAGTGATGGAGTGAATCCGAGTGCCGGAATGACAAGAATTTCAAAATTGACATCAATGCCGATAACCTGCTGATAACAGGAGCGAAGCAGATAATAATAGGTGACGGCTCCAAGCAGACTCATTGCGAGGCTCATATAATTGAAGGTGCTTTCCTTCTGATACATTTCCTTATAGCCGTAAATGATCATGAATACCATAAACGCGAGGATTACGGATTTTGCAAGCTCCATATACAAGTCCTTCAGGGTATCCATCTGGCGTTCATCCAGCGGTGCCTTACCCTTGGTTTTCGCATATCGGATAATGTCGCGAAGCAGTGAAGTCTTCATCCTACAATTCCTCCTTGTCATAGTCGTCTTCCCAGAACAGATCATCCAGATGCTTATGCAGGGCAATGCAGATTTTAATGCACAGCTTGATGGTTGGATTGTAGCGTCCTGCTTCAATCAGTCCGATGGTCTGCCGTGTTGCGCCTACCTTGCTGGCAAGCTCCTCCTGGGACATATTCAGCTCCATGCGCGCCATTTTGATTTTTAGATTTTTCATAGCTGCACTCACCTGTTCCTTCTTCTACGTATATTATTATAGGAAAATCAAGCTGGAAAAGCAAGGAGATATGAAAAATATATCTTACAAATGCAAAATATATATTGCATTGAATGGTGATCTGTACTATAATGCAAATAGATTAAGGAGGGAAACAGTATGGAACTGCAAGTGCATGATCTGCATAAGAGCTTTGACGGAAGAGAAGTCCTGCATGGAATTTCCTTTTCCATATCAAGCGGCAAGGCATTGGGACTGCTGGGACGTAACGGTGCCGGTAAGTCTACGACGATTCGCATTCTAATGGATGTGTTCAAGGCAGATCAGGGAAATATGAGTATGAATGGCAAGACCTTTCATGCAAAGGATTACAATATCGGGTATCTGCCGGAGGAGCGCGGTCTCTATCCGAAGAAAAAGGTTTCCGAGCAGCTGATTTATCTGGCAACGCTGCGCGGCTTGTCTCACGGTGAGGCAAAGGCCAATCTGAAGAAGTGGCTGAAGCGGCTGGGAATCGAGGAATATGAAAACCGTGTTCTGGATACCTTAAGCAAAGGAAATCAGCAGAAGGTACAGCTGGCACAGACACTCATGTGCGATCCGGATATCGTCATTCTGGATGAGCCGTTTTCCGGACTGGATCCGGTCAATTCCCAGACGCTGAAGGAAGTCGTTCAGGAACAGATTCAGGATGGAAAGCTTGTGATTTTCTCCTCCCATCAAATGAATTATGTGGAGGAGTTCTGTGAGGATATCGTTATCCTGCATCATGGAGATGTGGTGCTGCAGGGAAATCTGAAGCAGATCAAAAAGGAATACGGAAAGAACCGTATCGTAATTCGTGCATTGTATCCAAAAAAGCAGGAGTTTCGTGAGCTGCTGGAAACACAGTGTCAGGAGCTGCTGCATATTTATGAGGAAAAGGACGGCGGCTTTATTATCGAGCTGCAGCCGAACGTCAATAAACGTGACGTGCTTACAAGAATGCTGGAGCTGGAGGTTGACCTTGAGGCATTCCAGCTGTATGAGGCGTCCTTAACTGATATTTTTGTATCAAAGGCAGGTGATGAGGAATGAGAGATTTCTTACTGGTTCTGAAATTTGAATTACAGACAATGGTACGCAAGAAGTCATTTCTGATTTCGACGGTGCTGGTAGCGGCTGCGGCTTTTGTCCTGTTGTCCATTCCACGTGTTTTCTCGGATGATAAGGGAACGGATGATTCGGCATCAGAAAAGGATAAAACGATGCTGATTTATGATGGAAGCGGTATTTTGAAAAACCGTGAGCTGGCGGAAAAGAACTTCCCTGAATTTCAGATTTCCTATGCCAATTCCTTATCCGAGGTAGAGGAAAAGGTGAAGAAAAGTGAGGCAGATGCCGGCTTTGAGGTGAAAACGCCGACCAGCTTCCAATATTATGTGAATAATTCCTCCCTGAATGATGCGAATTCCTCACGCTTTAAAACACTGCTTCAACAGCAGTATCAGGCAAGTGAGCTGGCAAAGCTGAAGTATGATGCAGGTAAGGTTCAGGCGATTTATCAAACAGAGGTCATTTCGGATACGACGGTATTGGGAACGGACGGTATGAACAATTATTTCTATACCTATGTGCTGATTCTGGTGCTGTACATGATGATTCTGATTTACGGCAATCAGATCGGTGTCGGTGTGGCCAGTGAAAAAAGCAACCGTGCAATTGAAATACTGACAACGAGCTGTTCACCGAATGCTTTGATTTTCGGTAAGGTTATTGCGGGGGCGATTGCCGGTGTCGTTCAGACAGCCATTATGCTTGGCTCCTTCCTGATTGCCTATCAGCTGAATGCGGATGTATGGGATCATATGCTGGATAAATTCCTGGATATCCCTGGTCTGGTGCTGGTTACCTTTGCCCTGTTTGGTATCCTGGGCTATCTGCTGTTCAGCTTCCTGTTTGGCGCAATCGGAGCTCTGTGCTCCAAGGTGGAAGAGGTCAACGGTGCCACTATGCCGATTCAGCTTCTGATAATCGCAGTCTTCATCATCAGCTTTATCACGCTGCAGAATCCGGATACGCTGCTTGCCAAAATCATGTGCTATGTGCCGTTCTCTTCCTGGATGTGCATGTTTATCAATGTGGCGATGGGAAGTGTATCCACAATGGAAATCGTGATATCTATGGCTCTGCTTGCGGCTACTACGGTCGCCATGGGACTTATTGGTGCCAGACTGTATCGCAGAGGTACGCTGTCCTACGGTAATTCCGTGAAGCTTAAACATATCATGAAAATGGTAAAGCAAAAAGATTAGAGGCGTTGTCATTGGAATATATCATGTATGCCTTTCTGGCGATGGTGCTTTTGATGCTGCTGTGGGCACTGCGCCTTTGGTACCGTATGCATCAGGAAGAGACAGTGTATGCTGTTTATAAGAAATTGAATTATATTTTCTGTGCTGCCTTTCTGTTACTTGGCATTTTAAATCTGTATGATGAGAGGCGGCTGCAGTATGGGATCATCCTGATGGCACTTGGTATTCTGTATGGAATGAGAAGAAGCGGCATCTCACAGCACAACCTGTATGTGGACGGAAGAAGAATTCCTTTGCAGCCGGGGAAGCTCATCACACAGAAGGAACAAGATGGCTGTCTGCAGCTGTATTATGAGCTGGGTGTTCATTACGGCACACTGAATTTTTCAATCGATAAAAAAGAACAGATAACTCAGATTCTGAAGAATCAGGGATATTGAACATCATTGTATAGCGGCTGTGAACAGGAGGTTTCTCTTTCTATCATATAGGAAGAAGGCCTCTTTTTTCTGTTTGTATCTATAGAGCACATTCCGGCTTGAAATAGGAGCTTTTAGAGTTCGTAATCAGACTTATCAAAGCATTTTGTTTTTCTTCTGTTTGCATAGGGTTAAGATTTTGTAAAATGATGATGTTTGCACTGATGCCATGATAAACTATCAGGGAGGTGAAGTTATGATGACAAGCTGGGAACCGGTGGTGGATTACCTTCTGGAGAACATGCAGAAGCAGACATATAAAAAGGATGAGCGTCTTCCAAGCGAGCATGAGCTGGCACAGCGTTTTGAGCTGACAAGAATCGAAGTGCGAAAGGCCTATGACCGCTTAAAGGAAATGGGCTATGTATACTCTCGGCAGGGAAAGGGCAATTACTATGCGGGATATCTGGAAAAGGTGGAGCTTGTACTGTCCTCCACAGACAGCTTTTCCATGAAGATGAGTCCATTGGCAGGCCGCTTTTCTACACGCCTGCTAAGCTGTGAGCGCATCGCCTGGCACAAGGATATTCATGAGCGCTTAGCGGTGGTGCAGGGAGAGCCTGTCCTCTGTGTGAAACGGCTTAGATATCTGGATCATATGCCAGCGGCAATGCATATTTCCTATGTGCGGGAAAAAAGCTTTCCAAACATCAGGGAATGTCTTCAGAAAAATCCGAGCCTGTATGCGTATTTTCAAGGCAGGGGTATTCAGGATATCGCCACTGAGGATACACAGCTAACCATTTCCACACTGAATACGGATGAGCGTCTCTACATGAAGGTCAGTGGAATCGTACCCTGTCTCATGCTGAAGGGTGTAAGCAGAGATTGTAAAACAAAGGAGATACTGGAGCTATCCACCATTATCTATCGGGGAGATAAGTTCATTTTCCGTCTGTGATTGTTGGAAATATAACAATTTGTTTACCCGGCATTCACAAATTTACCGCAAAAAAGCCTTATCATATGCATGTGCTGAGAAAGCATGAACAAATGATAAAAGGAGAAGAATCAGTGATGAAAAAGATGGTGAATCTATGCATGGCAGCGCTCTTATCCTGCAGTATGCTGGCTGGCTGCAGCTCTGGAAAGGATAACAGCGGTACCGGGGAGAAAAAGGATATTACAATTGCCTTTTTGCCGAATGAGGATGAAAATGCAGAACGCAGCAGTGAGGCTTTTCATATGCTGAAGGAAGAGGTACAGGCGGCTTTGGGCGATAACTACAATGTGAAAATCGCAAAGCTGGACAATTACAATGCGGTTATGGAGGCAATGGTATCCGGAACTGCACAGATTGCATGGGAAAGCGGGGCAACGTTTGCGGCTTCCTATATGAAGGATGATAAGATCCAGCCGATACTGTCCTATGGACCAAACGGCGATCCGGAAAAGAGTGGTTATAATGCCTATATTGCGACAAACAAAAAGCATGCGGCTGATTTTCAGGGAATGAGTCGGGATGAAAAGCTGAAATCACTGAAGGGAAAATCCTTCGGATTTGTATCTCCGACCTCTACCTCCGGATGTCTGGTACCAACAACGGCGTTCTGGAAGCTATTTGGCCCGGATGGTGATAAAACCGTGTCCAAAAAAGAACAGATCAATATTAAGAATGCGGCTGATGGAGGTGTTTTCTCCGAGGTGCAAAACGGAGGAGATCATCAGGGGGCAGTTCAGCTGCTGGTGAATGACAAGGTATATGCCGGTGCTTTCTGCTGTACGTATGGCGACAGCTTTAAGGATCAGCTGGATATACTGGATACGACCTTTGTTCCAAACGGACCGCTCTGGGTAAATACCTCGGCACTGAATAAAGAGGAAATCAGTAAGCTGACGGATCACTTTGTAAACCTGACAGCGGATACCGCAAAAAACAAGGATTTCTTCGATCAGGAAAAGGGCTTCTTCTTTGAGGCAGAAGAGGATCCTGCGACCTTCAAATTCTTCAAAACCGATGTTTCCCGCTATCAGTTTATTCTGGATATGTATAAGGATCAGTAGGCGTACACAAAAGGTATGCTCCTTATGGGGGATATGAAATCAAATTGAAAAAAGGGAATCCAATGCTATTGTATACATCAATCGCGCCGGATTCTCTTTTTCATAAACCGCAGATGTCAATGCTGTTTTACAGATGAAGGGAATGCATACAACAGACAGTATGGGAAAAGGAAACACGATGCCTTTCTTCGTTAAAGGAAGGATTACGAAGGCTTAACAGCCGCTTAACACACAACAGGCAAACCCGGGGTACAATAACCATGTGGTATAAAAAAGAAAAGGTGGTATCGTGAATGAGTGATATATTACGTGTTCAAAATGTTTCAAAGACATATGAAGACAATGCGGTTCAGGCCCTGCGTTATGCCAGCTTTGAAGTGCATGAGGGTGAGCTGATCTCGGTGATCGGACCAAGCGGCTCAGGGAAAAGTACATTGCTGCGCTGTATCAACCGGATGATTGATGTGAGCGAGGGCAGCATTCAGTTTCTCAATTATGAGGTAACGTGTGCAAATAAACGGCAGATCAAGGATATCCGCCGGAATATCGGTATGATTTTTCAGCACTACAATCTGGTCTATCGGTTGAATGTTCTGGAGAATGTACTTCATGGAAGACTTGGCTATTATCCGACATGGAAAAGTACGCTGGGAATGTATTCGCAAAAGGATATCGAGCAGGCCGCAAAGCTCTTGGAAATGCTGGGACTGGGAGATAAGCTGTATGATAAATGCTGTGATCTTTCCGGCGGACAGAAGCAGCGTGTCGGAATTGCGCGGGCTTTGCTTCAGAATCCGAAAATAATGCTTTGCGATGAACCGATTGCTTCTCTGGACCCGCAGTCAAGCAAGGTGATTATGGAGCATTTAAAGGCGATTACCACAAACATGAGGATTCCCTGCATTGTGAATCTGCATCAGGTGGATGTTGCCCTGCATTATTCGGACCGCATTATCGGTATGCATCAGGGAAGCATTGTTTTTAATGGAAAACCGCAGGAGCTGGGAAGTGATGTAATTGAAAAGATTTACGGAGTCCCTATGAATGAGCTGATCAGTAAGGTGGAGGAGGTGAAGGCATGAGCTATTTTACGAAAAAAAGACGGTCCCTGGGCATGTATGCTGCTGTCACCATTGCTCTGCTGGCACTGTGTACCTGGCGTCTGGAAATTGACTGGGGTCTCATTCTTGCGAACTTTCAGGTATCCGTTGTGCGCTTTACAAAAACGTATCTTCCAATGGACTTTTCACAGCTGCGGGAACAGCTGTATCAGCTTTGGATTACCGTTGTGATATCCATTGCCGGAGCGTTTGTCGGCATGCTTCTTGCCTTCTTCTCCTCTCTGGCTATCTCCAGCAAAACCTCCCGTTACCGGGTTCTGAAATATCTGGTCCGCGCTCTTGCGTCATTGACCAGAAATATTCCGGAGGCTGTCTGGGCGGTTCTGCTTCTGCCACTGCTGTGGTACGGTGATTTTCTCGGCTTCCTCGTTTTGTGTATTATCTCCTATGGCTTTTTAACCCGTTCCTTTGCGGATTCCATCGACGAAACAAATGCCAGCTGTATCAAGGCTCTGGAGGCAACCGGTGCCAATTACTGGCAGATTGTCGTTCATGCTGTGATTCCGGAAACCATGCCGTCTCTGATTTCCTGGACACTGTACGCGGCGGAAAACAATATCCGAAGTGCTACGGTCGTCGGAATGCTTGCGGGGGGCGGTATCGGGTATCTGATGAGTATTTATCAGGGAGGACTGTATATCGGTTATACGGGGTATCAGCTGATGGCATCCTGCATTCTGCTGATTATAATCACGGTGATTATCACGGATCAAATATCTGCACAGATTAGAAAGAGGATTATCTAATGGAAACATATACGCTGACCTCTCCTGCCGCCCCGACGCTGAAAAAAAAGAAAAAGGGACGCTATATCCTGCGCAGAAAAGATACCTCGCGCCTGTTGTCACGGAGTGTGGTGCTTGTCTTTGCTTTTGTCTTTCTCTATTTTATCCTGTTCATCTGCCCCTATCGATGGGATCAGGTACGGCCGCAGCTGATTGCCACGTATCTAAGCAGCTTTCTGGATTTCACTGCCGTTACACAGAAAACGGCGATTGAGGTATTCACCAGTCTGATCAATACAATAGCCCTTGCCTTTGTCACGACGATTATCGGAGCATGTATCGGATTCCTGCTGGGACTTATGGCAGCCCGGAATCTTTCACATCCATGGGTGTGCAGTATGGTACGCGGTTTTGCAGGGCTGATTCGTGCCGTGCCGACAATTATCTGGGTGCTGATCTTTATTTCCGGCTTCGGGTTAACAGCTACCACAGCCATTGTGGGGATGAGTTTTCACAGTGTCGCCTACTTCATCAAATCGTATTCCGAAGCCTTTGAGGAGGTTGATCCTGGTGCGATGGAGGCGATGAAGGCAAGTGGAGGAAGCTGGTGGCAGATCGTATGGAGTGCTGTCATCCCGGTATCCTTTACAAAGCTTTTATCCTGGATTGCCATGCGCAGTGAAATGAATTTCGCAGCTGCGGTGATCATCGGTCCTGCTGTAGGTGTTCCGGGGACGATTGGCTCCATTTTGAATTCCTATCAACGAAGCGGCGGTTATGGTACCGTGGGGCTGTGTGTACTGGCAATCTTTATGACAGCGCTGCTGTTTGAAATCATCATCACCCTGTATAAACAGAAAAGTATCGTAAACGACTAGAAGCCGATACGTTCTGCAGAAGCATTATCAGGGAAAGAAATAAATCTGTATAGAAAAAAAGAAGCTCTTTCGCTGCAGATTGCGATGCAGCTGAAAGCTTCTGATTTCAGAAAATCATGGCAGCACCACACCGATTGCATGTCGGACAGGCTGCCATTCTTTTTGTGTGTTTGTACAATGCTCAGAGTCAGTCCTGCACTGCCTGCGGATGCTTTTTGATCCAGCGGCGATGGGAGGTATTTCGCTTGACCTCCAGAAATTTTTCTCCGGGGAAATGCAGTGGATTCTCTTTTGTTTCGGCATAGATTTTCAGAATATCCTCTGCATCCTCACGCAGGTATTCCAAATTCATGGAACCATACAGACGTGCAGGGATTACATACATGGGAAGCTGAATTTCATTTTTTCTTGCCATTTCCTGAGCATGGTGCATGGTATGCGGACAGAGCATCGCAATATCAAATTCCTCCTGATGCTTTACGAGAAACAAGAGTGGCATGAAGGCCACCGATATTTCATCCTCCCACCCCTTGTCCTCAATGGCTTTTTTGATTTGTACAGAAATTACACTGGAAGACATGCCCCCACCGCAACAGATAACCATTCGTAACATAAGCTCCTCCTTTGTGTCGCTATCTAGCGACATTATTGTATCACGATATTTGAAAAAAGGAAAGCGTATTCAGTCAATATATACAAGCCCCTGAATTTATCGTATAATAGGAAAAGACAAAGATGAAGACGGATATTTCTGTAGCAAAGTAAGCGGGCAGTGTAGATATGCAAGTTGATAGGAGTGAAGGTATGATCAATCTGGATGAGGTGCTGACATTTACAGAGGCAGCGGACAAATGGGGACTGGCGGATGGAAAAACCATTCGCAAGGCAGTGGAGCGCGGACGGTTTGAGCCGCACGAAATTAAAAAGAGCGGGAATGTCTGGCTGACAACCTATGCGGCCATGCAGCGTGTGTTTGGAAGTCCGAGAACCTCTCCCTCCGTGTTGTATTATATAGAGCTTTACGAGAATACAAGAGAGCGTCTGGAGCGTTTTTTTGAAGAAGCTGGTCTTGCCCTGCAAAGAGGGGATATGATTTCCATCGTGGAAAGCAGGGAGCATCCTGAGCGGATATTCTGTATTTTAAAGACAGAAGAGGAGCTGGAGGGCTTGCAGCGGCGATTGAAGTATTTTATGAAGTCGTAGTGCTGATAGGTGAGAAAGAAAGGAAGGTCTGCAAGTGAGGATTCTTTCTCGATTGTGGATAAACATAAAACAGGGAGATTCAACATGATGGGTTTTATCAATAGAAACTGAATTCTCCCTTTTTCATATACCCTAAAGTAAGAAAGAGACCAAGTGAGCCTTTCTTTTTTTTGAATCAGCTTTGAAAATATCTGGTAATAAAGCAAGGTTTTATCCGAATTTTCGTTTCATAAGTATTCGTACCTGCACGATTGCATAAACAGCAGCATAAAGCAGCATCTGCAATGTGTATATGCCTGTTTCCCTCATGGGCACCTGTGTCCATTTTGCACTTTGGATACTGATATCGGAAACCGGAGGAAATACACAGGCAAATATTTCTGGCAGCTGCATATCCTGCAGCAGTGCGGAAAACGTCATGGCTGCTATGATGAGCATACAGGCAAGGGGCAGCGCCAGCTTCTGGTTGGAAACAATACGCGGGTGCAGCAGCGAAATCATCATCCCACCGCACAGGCCGGCACTGACATGCAGGTCGAAATATCCGAACAGCATATCCGCCCGGATGGGATACAGTGTAAAGGCTGCCCCGTTGATCAGATAAAACAGACAGGGGATAAGGAGGATGAGAGGAAGCTGAAAAACAAATCGCACAGCAAAAAGAAAAACAGACGGCTGACGTAATACAGCAGTTCATTTCCCCTGCTTTGTAAAATCAATATCTGTTCCTCCAGGGCTTCCTGCTTCTGCAGGGAATGTACGATCCAGCCCATGATGGCGAAGGTCAGCATGATGGTTGCCGCAAAGCTGCTGTAGGGATTGATTCCGTTCTCATTATAAAAGATACCGCAGAAGACAACGGTAACCACCAGCGGCATAACCAGCCTGGTTGAGGTCAGGGTTCTGCGTATATAGTATCGGTTTAATTCAAAGATTGTTTTCATGCCGAAGCTCCTCCAGATGCCAGCCCTGCATCAGATACCGCTGAATGCAGGCATCGCTTTCCTCTCTTGCACACACAAGCTTCTTTTCCTCCTGCTGTCTGCTGAAACGCACATAGACCTGTTCCATGACAGGAAGTGAAGCCATCAAACGCAACACACCATCATGCAGCTCATATACGATATCTGCCACCTCCTTGATCAGGCGCTGCTCATGCACGGCCATTAGGATACATACGTCTTTTTTCTTCAGTGCCTCCATCAGTTCGACGAAGACCCTCTGGGAAGCGATATCCTGTCCGTTAAGTGGTTCATCCATCAACAGAATATCAGGGGTCTGCAGCAGTGCCTGTATCACTGCCACCTTTTGCAGGCTTCCCTTTGAAAGATAGTGCATCGGTGTTTTCAACAGGTCATCCATAAAAAATTTATGCGTATATTCCCGAATGACAGCGAGTGCTGCATCAGCATCCATTCCCTGTATGGCACCCATATGCATCAGAAAATCGCGGGCATTCATGCGGGTCGTGAAAAAATGATCCGGTATATACTGCAGAACAGCGTTTTTAAGCTGCAGCTCTCCGCTGTCGATTCGTAAAAAGCCTGCCACAGCATTCAAAAGGGTGCTTTTTCCGCAGCCGTTGTGTCCGCAGATTGCAATGCATTTTCCGGGTATCAGCTGCAGCGAAACGTCCTGCAGAACCACATTGCTTCCAAAGGACTTGCTTATATGTATTATCTCCATCGTATCACTCTTTTCCATATACTGTTATGATAGCACAAAGGATAGGACTTGTCTGAAAAATACAGAAGCAATATAAAAAAGAACAGCAGCTGCTGTCCTGTATAAGCTTATTTCTCACTGATATCCTTCATTTTCTGAAGTCCGAAGATGATGGCACCGCCGATAATGAACCAGAGAATTTCAAAGGTTTCAAGGCTGAGTGGGGCCTGTGGAGTTTCCAGTGTCTGCGGTCCCATGATAATTGCATAGAAAGAGCCGAGCATCATACCGATAATCAGAAAGACCATGATACTGCGGTGCTTATCCAGTGCAAACTTAATCAGCCGTACAACGGTAATCACACCGGTTATGATTCCCAATCCAAAGACAAACAAAATCGGTACATAGGAGAAATCAAATCCCATCAATGCCTTGATTGCAGAGATAATCGGTACATACAGCCCAAAAATCAGCAGCAGAGTGGAACCGCTGATTCCCGGCAGAACCATTGCGGAAATCGCAAACATTGCAGAAATAAAGACATAGACGATCAAACCGATATCCAGCTGAGCCAGATTGACACTGGAGCCGCTGCCTGCGACCGGATTGAAATAGGTGATCAATGCAACGACGGCGATACCGACAAGAAGCGCTATCATGCTTGCTGCATTGAGTCTCATGTTTTTCTTTTCTTCCCGAATCACGATTGGAATCGCGAACAGAATAAATCCCATAAACAGAGAGGATATGGCATAAATCTGTGTATGAAAGATGCTGGCGAGCACAGATACCGCCATCAGGAAGCCGACGATCCAGCCGATTCCCAGCTTCAGCAGAAAGATGACCGCCTCTTTTTTCTGCTGCATATTACCGCTCATCAGTGCATCCAGTGAACCGATGAATTTATCATAAAAGCCGAGCAGAAATGCAATCGTTCCTCCGGAAACTCCGGGAACACTATCTGCCAGCGCCATACAGAAGCCTCGAATAAAGTTTAATACCACTATGAAGTACCTTCCTTTCGTATCAAGGTTTATTATACTGTATATTTTGTAAAAGCCAACCGCTTTTTTATTAAATTTTCCTAAACAAAGGAAGGGAAAATATTTACCTGTGAGGAACCCTGTACGTTTTTTTACATAGTATGTCCAAAAAGGAGGTAGTTTCATGGCGGTAAGAATCTATGTGGATCAGGGGCATAACCCGGGGAATATCAATGCGGGGGCTAGTGGTAACGGGGTTGTGGAATCGGAGGTCACCTATTGGGTGGGAATCTATCTTGCAGGCTTTCTCTATGCAGATCAGCGCTTTGAAGTAAAGGTATCCAGACCATTTCCGGATACAGTGCTTGGCTATGATCAGGCGAGCAGTCTGCGAGCAAGAGTAGATGAGGCGAATGCATGGCCGGCAGATTATTTTGTCAGTATTCATGTCAACTCCAATCCGAATCCTGCAATCAACGGCTCGGAGGTGTATGTATACCGGGAGAATTCCACTGCTTACGATCTGGGCGTCAATGTTTTGGAATCCATTGTCGATCTGGTGGGAACACGCTACAATCAGGTGCGGACCAATCCATCCCTTTATGTTCTGCGGCGTACAAGCATGCCGGCAATTCTGGTGGAGCTGGCGTATCTTTCCAATCTTCAGGATGCCGAAAAGCTGTTGAATGACCAGTATCTGTTTGCTTTTTCCATCTATATCGGAATTCTGAATTATCTGGGTTATTCCTATGATCCCTTTCCCAGACGCTGATGGAAGGAATTGGAAAAAAGAGTGCATTTCTCTTGCATAAAAGTGGAGTTTCTGCTCCCTGTGGAGTGTAAGAGGTTACAAGGTAAATAATGTAAATAAAGTAGGAAAAAGTTTTAAAAAGGTTAGTATTTGGGGAGAATTTAAGGTATAATTATGAATCGTTGAGAAGTGAGTGGTGAATGTATGGATATGAATGAATTACTGAAGGAATATAACGTAGAACTGGATGAAAAAAAGCAGGAGCTGTGTTGTGAGCTGCAGCATCCTCTTCTGATTAATGGAACAACAGGGAGTGGTAAAACATTCCTTTTATTAGCCCGTAATGCGTATCTAATGAAGGTTGAAGAGGTGGAACCGTCAGCTATTTTGAATATTGTGCATGATCCTGCCATTGCAAAGAGAATGGCGAAGGATTACCGCTATCTATACTGTGATGATGAACGCATGCCTTCCTTTGTGGATATGCACAGCTTTGCTTATCGGATTATCCGCTTCCATGATAAAATGATACAGCGGGAATCCTGTAAGGCGTATCGTGATATGGAGAAGGTGGTTCGCCGTCTGATCAAGGATATGTTTGCAATGGAGCTTACCGGTGTACAGCTGCGCCGTTTGATGCGGCAGATCAGCACCTGCCGTACTATGATGATGAGTGAGCGTGAAATTGCTTCTATCAGCTTTGAGGGAATTGATTTTCCGGCTTTTCTAAAGGCTTATGATAAATTTAAGAATGAGCGCAATATTTATGATCAGGATGATATTCTGTGTGAATGCGCCCGTATTTTAATGAGTACACCGGCCGTTTTGCAGACCTTTTCCTCCCGGTATCAGTATGTGCATATCGATGATGCACAGGAGCTCTCCTTTGTTGCCCATGTCATCATCAAGCTGCTGTTTTCATCGGATTGTCAGATGATGATGCTGGCAGATCGTGATCAGTGTCTGGATTTTGATAAGGCGGCGTATCCGCAGGCACTGGACAGCTTTTCGGAAGCATATGTGCAGGCGCGCATTGAACAGCTGGAGGGAAACTGGCGCAATAATCAGACCATCAACGCTCTGGCAAATGAGTTTTATTATAAGAATGAGACAGCTATGAGCTGCAGCAGTGAGGAAACCTGCGAGGTGAAATTCAAGGGCTTTGCACAGCTGGAGCGGATGTATGAGTATGCGATGCGCATGGTGGTAGAGGATGAAAGTGATATTGCCTTCCTGTATCGTGACGGCGCAATGGCGATGCCTCTTGTGGAGCTGTACATGCAGCATCAGGTGCCGTTTCACCTGCATGGAAGCGTAAAAAAGTTTTTGCAGGAGCCGGTTGTCAAGGATCTATGTAATATCATTGAGCTTCTGATCGATCCAAAGGATATGCGTGCCTTTTATGAGGTATATGAGAAGCTTGGCTTTGATATTTCAAAAAAGGTGTTGCTGGAGGTTGCGCAGCGTCTGCGGGATGATGAGCATGTGGATGTCTACCAGGCGATGATGGAAAGCAGCTATCGAGCTGCCGGAAAGAAAAAGCTGGCGGCTTCCATGGAGAATATCCGAACTGCCTCCACATTGGAAACACACACGATGATTACCTTTATTCTGGACAAGCTGGGGTATCGGGCACGTCTGCTGAAGGCGAATATCCTGATGAATGATTCCAATCTGCTGGCCCTGCGCGTGATTGCTGCTCGCTACAGTGATCCGGCACAGTTCCTGAATCGTCTGCGGGAAATGGGGGAATTCCTGTGTGAGCCAATCAGCCGTATCCAGATTCGCAGTGTAGCTTCTGCCAGAGGTATGGAATTCAGTCGTGTGGCACTGCTGGATTGTCTGGGATCGACTTTTCCAAAAGCCGGTCTGCAGGAGGAAGAGCTTCAACTGGAACGCCGTTTGTTTTTTACTGGGATCACCAGAGCCAAGCATCAGCTGGAGTTTTTTACAAGCAAGCGCTGTGATGTAACACGTCTGGAAATATCTCCATTCATATATGAGCTGCATGCGCCAAAGGAAGAAGAAGCAAAGGTGGCAGGGGAGCGACCTGTAGCACAGCCGAAAAAGCTGCGAGAGGGTGGCTTGCGTCGCGGTATGCGGATTACACATGCCACGCTTGGAGAAGGCCGCATTATGAAAATCAGCGAAGGCATGATGCAGGTACAATTTCAAACAGAAAGCAAAACACTGAATATTCACCACTGTATCATGAATGAGCTGATTGATCTGGTATAGAAGAAGTGCTGCTTAGCAGCTATGTTGGAAGCTAAAATAGGGAAGTCCTGCAAATGTCGTTGACAGTAACGCAGGTCTTCCTTTTTTTGTACTTTATACTCCAGATATTCAGAATAGGAGTGTATATGCATGTGAGGGTCCTGCTGTTTTGAACAAAGGATTCTGCATACTGTAAAGGAATGGCTGTTTAAGCTTATAAGTAGGCGGTAACATGACCTTTTTTCAGCCTCTGCAGAAGAAAGATATACACTTTCAATGTGATATTTGTTCATGATTTGAGGCATTATAAAACATTCATTTCTTACAGGCAATCATCGATTGTGAAGATGCAGAGAGCTGTTTAGTTATCGTATCCAATAGGAATATGGAAACTATTGTCAGGAAAGAACAGCCCTTTTTAGGTCAACAGGGTGTTGTATGCAAGAGGAAGCTGACAAAAAAGGGTTGTCAGTTATTACTGGAAGTATAAAAAACCCCATTATTCATGGGGTTACCTGTTATCATGGCGCCTTAAACAGGACTTGAACCTGTGACCTGCCGGTTAACAGCCGGATGCTCTACCAACTGAGCTATTAAGGCATTTCTTAAATGCTTAATTATAATACCATAGGTGTTTTGTTTTTGCAAGCTATAAAATCAATTTTCATGCAATTAAAGTCATAAAAAAGGATGGAAACCGAAAATAATATTTCGGTTTCCAGTAACAGAAAGTCCTAACCCTTCAAGCCTCTGGACTGACGATCCATGTCCTCAATTACAATATCATAGATTTCTCCAAGGGTAGCGCAATATTTTAGCACATCCCAAGGTGCATTTGTATGAAAATGGATTTTGATGAGCTCAGCATCTCCAACAGCAAGCAGGCAATCTCCCTGAAAATTCTCCATGAAATAATCGTGTATGGAATCCTCACATAAATCATTTCCTTCAATCAGCAGCTGTGTGTCATAACGGTATTCCAGCATATGCAAATCTCCTTTCCTAAGCATGATTATATCATATCATAATGAGATGCAAAGCTGTGTAGTTTTTATTTTGAATGCAACAGGTGCTTCAAAATTCTTGGTGTTTATGTTTAAAATATAATATTTAATGATAAACGATAAAAATCTATTGTAAAATATAAAAAGTATGCTAGAATGTAATTAGATGGAGGTGTTCCTATGAAACTGAAACAACCTGTAAACTGGAAGCATACGACGTTTCTCTGGATACTGAGATTCATGCTGAGTGGTGTGGCTGTATCCATTGTTTTTCAATGCCTGAAGATAATTGAACTCTTTCAAATGCCGGAGCAAAGTCTGCGGTTTATTCCATGGGAGGTCAACAATGTTGTGACGCTGGCTCGTCTATTGGCAGAAAGCGGACTCTTTTCCAGCAGATTTTATGCCGTTTTTGACTCCCTGCTTGCAATTACAAATGCCAGCATATATGCTCTTTTGCTTCTGTGGGGCATACAGGCAGTAAAGGAAGCCGCAAAGACAACACCGTTTTTAACAGATATATTGAAAAAATTAAAGATCAGTATACTGCTGCTGGCAGGCTTTCGTTTCCTTTTAGTCTTCCTGGAATTTCTTCTGGCTCTGATATTCCAGCCGCCGATTGATTGGTCTAGCCTATTTTTCGATGTTGTTCGTAATCTTTTTGAAAGCCTGATCATGCTGGGAGCATTATGGTGTCTGATACATGTCTGGATGTATGGGGCAGCTTTGCAGCATGAGCTTGAAGAAACAATATAAGGGGACAGGACTATGAGAAAAAATAAGAATAGACTTATGAAGATATTGCTGTACTGTCTCGTCGTATGCGGAATCATCGTAATCAGCTTAAGACTATATACAATTTATACGATCTGCATATCTCCGGACTCCTTTTTCGAGCCTAATCTGCCACGGGAGGAGCTTATTCTTGTTACTGGAAAAAGTATGAGCAATGTGCTTATGAGCGTGGAGCTTACCTCAGATAAAGCCGCCGCCCTGCTGGAAGCTATTGTCGGTTTACTTGCAGAGATTATACAAATTGTTATTTTAGCTCTTGCCCTACGCATCTTCCAGAGAAACTCTATTCATCGACCTTTTCAGGTGAATATGATAAACTGGTTACAGGGCTTCGCTATTCTCCATTGTATTCTTCCTATTGTACAGGGACTGTTTATCATCTGCGTTCTGGGTTTGAATCAGGTAAATTTATACCCGAGGCTCATACTGTTTCAATTCCTTGATATCGGGTTACAGGTGTTACCGGGTTTAGCGATTATTGGTATTGCAAAGGTGTTCCGGTATGGATATAGCTTACAAAATGAAGTGGATCAGATTCTCTAGGAGGTGAATTATGGCAATTATATTAAGACTCGATCGTGTCATGGCAGATCGTAAGATATCGCTGAATGAGCTGGCAGATCAGGTAGGCATCTCCAATGTTAATCTTTCAAATTTAAAGCGCGGAAAGGTAAAAGCCATACGGTTTTCAACCCTCGATAAAATATGTGAGGTACTGGATTGCCAGCCAAGTGATATTCTGGAATATCAGCGAACAGAAGAGCAATAAATACAGATATGAAAAAGGAAATCCATCATGTCACCTTCTCAGCATCTGCGAATGTATGTGAATCGCAGATACTGTACCTGATAATGTGGACTTCCTTTTTTATTATTTCGTAGGCAGTTTGTGCATATGCCTGCTTTTATCGTGAGCAAGCAACAACAGCACCATGCTCACCTCAAACAGTGTCATGAGGATATAAGGAAATTCATTTCCTGCATTATCCGCAGGATTGATGGCAAACAGGTGGATGCAGAGATTCCATGAGAAATGATATGTCATCGAGGATAAAAGATTTCCCTCACTCCACTGAAGCAGATACTCATATACAAAGCTTTCTGCGATACAGCCGATGAAGAAGGAAAGCAGAGGGACCTCTATGCCATTTTGATAGAAATAATGATAATGCCAGAGAAACCAGATGATACCGATACTGACAGGGACATGCCATTCCTTTTCCATACGTTCTCTCAAATAAGATCGTAAGTATCCACGCCATCCGATTTCCTCTGCAAAAAATGCCCATACAATGACAATAAACTGCAGATCATAATTCAGAAAATGTCCAGATGAAGAAGAACCTGCGAACAGCCTTGCGAGCAGCATGGGGGCAAGGGAAAACACGCAGGGGAATAGGAGTGCGGTGCCAGATTTCCAGCCTTTGAAATTCTTCTTAAAAAAACTCAGGAGCTGTCTGTTCTTCGATAGAACGAGAAGAGCGGCGATACTGGGAGAGGCTGCTTCCAGTCCGTAAAACAGAAGCTGTAATACAGGAAGCCCGGTATATCGCTGACACAATACAAAAAAGAAGGGCATGAGAAAAGTCAGTAAGAGAAACATGCATATGTCGTTTGTTTTCGTCTTCATCAGCACTCAGCCCTTCATGTTCGAATATCAGTAACTATTTTTAAACAATCTGGAAAATATAAAACTTCAGATACGAGGTTTCTTCCATTGTCCATAGGATAGGATGGTCATGATTCTGCTGTGTAACGGATACCTGCTTCAGGGTGACTCCTGCTTCCTGTGCAGATTCACGCAGCATCTTTTCAAAATTTTCTATTTCCATAAAACGGGAACAGCTGCAGGTGATGAGATAGCCGCCTCTTCCCAACAGCATCATGGCCTGTTTGTTAATGCGTTTATAGCCGCTGTAAGCATGGTCAATCGTTCTTCTGGATTTTGTGAAGGCAGGGGGATCCAGCACAATAATGTCGAACTGTCCCTCTTTACAGGTATCCAGGTATTTGAACACATCCGCTTTCACAAAAGAAATCCTGTTTTCAAGATGATTCAGCTTTGCATTGGCATATGCCTGATCCAATGCAGTCTGCGATACATCGACAGCGACAACCTGACTGGCATTTCCATACGCCGCATTTAATGCAAAGCCGCCGGTATGCGAAAAGCAATCCATGACACGTTTTCCATGTGCCATTTCACGAAGCAGAACACGGTTGGCTTTCTGATCCAGAAAATATCCGGTCTTCTGTCCGTTTTCAACATCCACATGAAGCTTTAATCCGTTTTCATCAATGATGGTTGTGGTTGGCAGCTTCATCTGCTTCCAGTATCCCTTTTCCAGAGGCAGACCTTCCTTGGCACGCACCCTGATATCATTGCGTTCGTAAATTCCTTTTACATCCTGTCCGTCTTCTCTTAATACTTCCAGCAGCACCTCATACAGCATATCCTTTCGCTGTTCCAGTCCATAGGAGCTGATCTGTGATACCAGAATATCATTATAGCGATCCACTGTAAGACCGGGAAGCTGATCGGCTTCTCCGAAAATCAGGCGGCAGTTGGTTATATTCTTACTTTCCAGCGTTTTGCGAAACGCATACGCAAATTGGATTCTTTCTTTGAAAAATGCTCTGTCAAATGTATCTGCTGTATCCTTTGACAGTATTCTTACAGTGATATGACTGTTTCTGGACAGAAAGCCGGTTCCAAGATAGCGATCCTTGGTTGTTACGATGACAACAAGTGCACCGTTTTCTATTTCCTCAGCAAGCTTAACAACATTATTCTTATACATCCACATCTGTCCGTTGTCCAGCCACTTTTCTCCTTCTTCGCTTATTGTAATCTTTGGATAATTTCTATTCATATAAATACCTCACTATTTCAATTCCCCTGTATTATATCATACATTCCGTTTCTGCTGTATGCTAAGCCGGCAGGTATTACCGTGTATGGTCATTTCTCTGTTTAAAAAGCCAGAGAGACATTAGAGGTTTCCGTATCATAAGATAACAGCATCCTCTTGCATGCTTTATTTGAAGGGAAAAGGATATAATCCTTGCAATTGAAAGGTAAAAACATTTAATCATGCTCGTTATGGATAAAACCATTTTTTATATAACGATCCTTGTTCTGCTTTTTGCAATACACAAAATAACTGCTTACAATGAAAAATATCTGTGTAAGGGTCATTGTAATACCGGTTCTTAAAATGTTGGATGGATGAAACATACTGCATAATACAATACCGGTCACAAGCAGCCCCACGTATGCAACATAATCCTTTAAGACAATCTTTCTTTTCATGAGCAAATAGTAGAAAAGACATATGATAAATAAATCCATCAGACCGAATGAAGCTTTTACATCATACAGCAGCATATATATTTGTGAACATATTAAAATCACAGCGCATATAAATTTTTGATAGACATTTTTCATGCACAACTCCCTCGCTTTTCACTCATTCATATCGTATTCAGGTAATTATAAGGATACTTCTTTGTGTATCTTTATTATAGCATAGCTATGATAAGGTATAGAAGGCAAATAAGCTTCACTTTTATTATTTGATTGAGATAGATAATTCATGACAGCTTAAAGGTATTATTAACGCTTAGAAAAATATGCAAATTTATGCGTGATATAGGGTACATTGATGACGCGTGCGGGAATCAAAGCTACATGCATCACCGACTAATAAACTCTGCCCTAATTGATGCTTAACGTACTAAGACACCATTGGTTTGTCCCTATTGACATAAGTAATGTACCTTTCTTCAGGTATGCTTAAATATCTTAAATAAACTCTAACAAGCGATATAAATCAGTATACCTCATCATATTTATTTTCAACACAAGAGATAACTCTTATATTGTGAGCTATATTTGACTATGAACGAGCTTCACAACCTTGTGATTTATGATAATACCATTGAATCTAAAGAAAAATGATGATTTACATATGAACAGGTTATAAAAATAATAGCTGATAATGCAAAACTCAATGATAAGCAACAGCTAAGTGAACCAGATGATTACAATAGCATTTTAATAAAATAAAAATGACCTTTGTTTGCGAGGTCATTTTTCTGGTCTAAAGGTTACTATATCCTGTATATCACAATCGAGTATCTTACAAAGGTCATGTAATGTATTTATTGTCACACTGTTTCCTTTACGAAATGCATCTAATGTTCCAGTGCTTACATGATACTTATTTATTAAGGTGTATTGCGATATATGCTTTTCTTTAAGTGTATTCCACAGTGGCTCATAACTTATCATGTAATCACCTCATTCCAATATAGATTATAATGCAGATCATCATATCGAGCATTGCCGAAAATTAGGCTATATTGTAAATGAATTATAATAATTCATTTACAAGGAGGTAGAACATATCATGAACAGAGAAAGGTTGCATATTGACGCTGCCAATAGAGATGCTTAAATCAAGTTTTATAACGCTTAATCGAACGAAAGAAAGGTTAAATTTATGAGCTTGGTAAACACACTTTCAGGACTTCTGACTAAAAATAAAGATACTGAAATTTCAAAGCAATCGTCAAAAACTCGTCAATCGTGTTATAAGCAGTAAAAAAGCCCTTGTTTAGGGCTTTATCTGTCTATTGGTGACGCGTACGGGATTCGAACCCGTGAATGCTTGCGTGAAAGGCAAGTGAGTTAACCGTTTCTCCAACGCGCCATCATTTAATCGCGAATGCCAGTTAATAATACCACAAGAAGAATTAGTACGCAAGTCTTTTTTTTGAAAAAAACAAAAAAATGAATGCTTACATAAAAAGCAGAATATCGCAGAAACTAATCTGGTAAGGAATAAGAATTATAAAGAAATAAAGCTTTTCAATATATCGAAATAGCGCGTATAATATATGCGGTTAGATAAATGAGGTAGGAAGATGAAAAAGATATTATTTTTAACAACCGGTGGAACCATCGCATCCAGCTCCAGTGAAGAAGGTCTGGTGCCATCCCTGACAAGCGAGGAAATTTTGCATTATCTCGGTGAGCATCATGGTGATATTGAAATAACCTGTGAGGATTTGCTGCGGCTGGACTCCAGTAACATGCAGCCGGAGGAATGGCAGCTGATTGCAAGGCGTATTGCAGAGGCGAAAAGTGGATATGACGGTATTGTTCTGAGTCATGGTACAGATACGATGGCCTATACAGCCGGGGCGCTTTCCTTCATGCTGCGCAATCTGGACATACCCCTGATCATAACAGGAAGTCAGCTGCCGCTGCTTCATCCGCTGAGTGACGGTGTGGAAAATATTCGTGTGGCATTTACCGCTGTATGTGAGGATATGCAAGGTGTTTATGTATGCTTTAACAGAAAAATTATGCTGGCAACACGTGTTGTTAAGGTTCGAACGATGAATTTCGACGCCTTTGAGAGTGTAAACATAGAGCCGTGCGGACTGGTGGATGCCAGAGGTCTGCGTATAAACAGGCAGCTGCTGATTCATCCAACGAATGCGTTTGCTTTAGAGGATGATCTGTGTAAGGAGGTCGTGCTGATTAAGCTGATACCGGGCATGAACCCGCTGCTGTTCGACAAGCTGGCGGAAATGGATATCCGCGGTATCGTCATCGAAGCCTTTGGTGCCGGTGGAATCAATTTTGTGCGTCGTGATTTGATCAGCAAGCTGGAAGAAATCGTCGCCCGCGGAATCAGTGTAGTCGTATGCAGTCAGTGTCTTTACGAATACAGTGACTTCTCTATCTATCAGACTGGTCAGAAGGTATTGCAGCACGGCGTGATTCAGGGCTATGATATGACAAGCGAGGCCTGTGTTACCAAGCTGATGTGGGCATTGGGAAAAAGTACGGATACAAAGGAAGTAAAGCGGATATTTGAAACCAATTATGTCAATGAGATAACATTGCCATAGGCCTGTGTGCTGTTTTGCTTAAGGATTCATGTTAAACAGAAGCTGTTATCAATCGATGACCCGTAGCTGGTTGAAGGCTTCTGTTTTTTATGTCTGGCAAACAACATGAAAGCAGAGACCGGCCTTTTATATTGCTTCTTTCTGTTTGATAAAAGGATGGCTGTCGCAGGGGAGTATGAGCTGAATTTCCCTTATTTTATCGGTTTTCAGCTATAGTAAGCTAAAATATAAGGATTGGTATCATTTAGTATTGAAAAACATATAAACTGGTACAATATATTAGTTGACAATTCATTGACAGAATGCTACGATATGCTTGGTGATAATGATGATAGAGAAAAGAAAAGCACCGGCGTTTCATTGCCCCCGCTGGGAAGAACTGCCGGATATGGATTTATATATGGATCAGGTCGTAACCCTGTTAAATGAATATCTGAAGCCGTTTCATGCGAAGGATCAGGAAAAGATGGTAACCTCCACCATGATCAATAATTATGTGAAGCACGGAATCGTTTCCCCGCCCGTCAAAAAGAAATATACGAAGAACCACGTTGCCTATCTGATGGTGGTCTGTATCTTAAAGATGGTGTATCGCATGGATGAAATCAGCAAGCTGATTCGTGTGCAGATTTACAAATATCCCATTGATCAGGCTTATAACTATTTCTGTGCTGAGCTGGAATGCTGTCTGAAATGCATTTTCGCCCATAAAAAAGTGCATCATGCGCCAAGTGATGATGAGGGAAGTCTTGTGGTCGACCTGATTCGTAATACCGTGCAGGCTGTGGCGTACACGATTTATGTACGGCACGAGCTGGAGCATCCCCAGATTATGATACAGGAGGAATCCGATACATAGGCGGCTTTCACAGTAACATGTGGAAGCTTTTTTATTTTTTGTTTATTTCCTTCCATCAGCCGCATATAGTATAGCAAGAGGGATACCAAATGAACGAACTGCTTGTGATTGCCTGGCTGCTGCTTCCTGCTTCCGCTTTGCTGATACAATATTATCTGATACAAAAACGACAGAATTTGCTGTGGATCCTGCCGCTTTTGAGTCTGGCCGTCACCTTTTTTATCGGACTGGCGGCTGTATTGTATGCTTTTTTCCTGATTATATTTACAAAGGTTCTGATGGCAGAAGATCCGCATCAAAGCTGATGACCTCACTCGTTTTCATATCGAGAATATATTCATGGGAAACGATCCAGCGCCGGTTTTTATAATCCCGTGTCCGCAGATACAGAAAATCCGCATAAAAACGAAGATGGAAACCGATCTGATCCTGTGAATCCCCGTGCTCTATACGTACGAAGGAAGGCAGATTGATCAAAAACAGATTGCGTCTTGCCAGAACCTCGCATAGGGCGAAGCTGTTGTGCAGATGTCCGCTGATGAAAATGATATGCGGATGTACATCCTTCAGCATGTCCACCTGCAGGTGCTGCTGCGTACCGGTATGATCTTCACTCATAACATGGGTATCCTGCAGCGGCTGGTGTGCGATGATGCATACCGGCTTGTTTTTATCATCCTGCTTTAATCCGTTTAACAGCCAGTCCACCTGCTTTTTGGTGAGAATCATATCGTTCTTGCTTGGCCGCTCACTATTCAAAATATAAAAATGGACGCCTTCTACATACCGGTCAAAATAAATACTTTCCGCATGTCGTGGCAGCAGCTTCCGGTATTCCGGATGAATGCGGTTTTGTGTGCGTGAAAACAGATTATAGAGATCGTGGTTACCCAATGCAGGCAGAATATGAATCGGGAATTCCTGCAGCTGCGTAAGCACCTGTTTCATCTGAAACGGATAGCCGTTATTTGTCAGATCACCGCAAATTGCCACATGGCGAACCTTGCGCTTCCATATATCCTCCAATGCGGCTTCCAGCTTTTCATTCTGTTTGGGGAAAGCGATGTGCAAATCTGACAGCAGCTCCATTTGCAGATAGCTTTTTTCGTTGCAGATCCGATTGGCAAAGGCCGTTCTTTTTTTATCCATAGCAAATCTCCTCCTGCTGTATATTGTGGACAGAAAACGCTCTTCTATAACGCATAGAGAAAAAGAATTACAGCTGTCGAACAGCTTTTCCACCGCTGAAAATCACAATTTCTGTTTATATCTTTTTTCGCTTGTGATACTATAATACTGAACGAAAAAGAAAGTTGAGGTATGCGAAGATGGATTATGCAAAAGAAGCGCTGCGTCTGCATGCAGAGTGGAAAGGAAAGCTGGATGTCAATCCCAAAATGGAAATCAACACCAAGGATGATCTGAGTCTGGCGTATACACCGGGAGTTGCTGCTCCCTGTCTGGAAATCGCAAAGGACATCAACAAAAGCTATGAGCTGACCGGACGTGGAAATCTGGTAGCGGTTGTAACTGACGGGACGGCGGTTCTCGGCTTGGGAGATATCGGACCGGAGGCAGGGATGCCGGTCATGGAGGGGAAATGTGTTCTGTTTAAGGAGTTTGGCGGTGTGAACGCAATCCCTTTATGCATCAAAAGCAAGGATGTGGATGAAATCGTACATACAATTGCCCTTTTATCCGGCAGCTTTGGCGGCATCAATCTGGAAGATATCGCAGCACCGCGCTGTTTTGAAATCGAGGCGAAGCTGAAGGAGCTGTGTGATATTCCGGTATTCCATGATGATCAGCATGGAACTGCCATCGTTACCGCAGCTGCTTTGTTGAATGCAGTGAAGCTGACAGGTAAAAACATGGGGGATTTACGTATCGTCATTAACGGTGCAGGCTCTGCCGGTATCGCGATTGCCAGACTGCTGCTGAATATGAAGTTCGGTGACGTTATTTTGTGTGATTCCAAGGGTAGTGTTTATAAGGGAAGAGAAGGCATGAATGCGGGCAAGAAGGAGATTGCCGAGCTGACGAACAAGGGAATGCTGAAGGGAAGTCTTGCGGATGCCATGAAGGGGAGCGATATCTTTATCGGTGTATCTGCCCCGGATGTGGTGAGTGAGGCTATGGTAGCCAGCATGAATGAGAAATCCATTGTCCTGCCGATGGCAAATCCGATACCGGAAATCATGCCGGATAAGGCAAAGCATGCCGGAGCCTTCGTCGTGGGAACAGGCCGCAGTGACTTTGCTAATCAGATCAATAACGTTCTGGCATTCCCCGGCATTTTCCGCGGTGCTCTGGATGTTCGCGCAAGCGATATCAATGAGGAAATGAAGGTTGCCGCCGCATATGCAATTGCTTCTCTGGTAAGTGATGAAGAGCTGAGCGTAGATTATATTATCCCAAGCGCTTTGAATAAAGAGGTGGGGGCTGTTGTAGCCGAAGCTGTTGCACAGGCGGCAAGGGAAAGCGGTGTAGCGCGCATATAATTGAATAGAGAATACGGTGACCAGTATGAAGTATAGAAATCGCCGTATTTTTTTTTGGTAAGCAGGTGGAGGGAGCGTGCCGTCCGACGGATATGGGAGAATAAGCCTTCATCTGTAAAGCTCAGCCTGCGTTTTCTATTTCTATCATAAAAAAAGAGCTCCTATCAGCCTGATTGCGGAGTTCTTTTTCTATCTGTATGTTATGTAAAAAATATTATACCATGTTTTCTGCTATGACATAGGCATCAAATTCTTCCGCACTCAAAAAGCCGAGTGCCACACAGGCTTCTTTTAAGGATATCCCATCCTGATAGGCTTTTTTTGCTGTTTTTGCGGCATTCTCATAGCCAATATGCGGATTCAGAGCAGTAACGAGCATCAGTGAATGCTGCAGATATTCCGCCATTTTTTCTTCGTTTGCCCGGATACCCTCTACACAGTGGATGCGGAAGCTGCGCAGACCGTCACTGAGCAGGGTGACGGATTGCAGGAAGTTATAAATAATCACCGGCATGAAGACATTCAGCTCAAAATTACCCTGACTGGCCGCAAAGCCGATGGCCGCATCATTTCCCATGACCTGTACGGCTACCATGGTCATCGCTTCACATTGTGTCGGATTCACCTTTCCCGGCATAATGCTGCTTCCGGGCTCATTTTCCGGTATCCGAATTTCCTGCAAACCGCAACGCGGCCCGCTTGCCAGCCAGCGTACATCATTTGCCATCTTCATACAGTTTGCCGCCAGTGCCTTCAGCGCACCATGGGCAAAGCAGATATCATCCTTCGCAGACAGAGCGTGGAATTTGTTCGGGTCGCTGATAAATTGAGTAGCCAGCTGATCGCTCAGACTTTCACAGACGAGATCGCCGAATCCCTGCGGGGTATTCAGTCCGGTACCGACTGCCGTCCCTCCAATGGCAAGCTTACGCAGGGAATCAATTGCCTTTTGCAGCATATCGATATTGTTCTCCAGCATGCCTCTCCATCCGCTGATTTCCTGTGAAAAGCGCAGTGGTGTCGCATCCTGCAGGTGTGTACGTCCGATTTTGATGATATGCTGATTCTCTTTTTCCAGACGCTTTAAAGCATGAATCATTTCCTCCAGCTGGGGCATTAGCTGTTTACGTAGTGCTTCAATCGCTGCAATATGCATAGCAGTAGGGAACGTGTCATTGGAACTTTGTCCCTTATTCACATCGTCATTTGGATGCAGCAGCTGTTCCCTTGCAATTTCATTTCCGCGATTGGCAATGACCTCATTTACATTCATATTGCTCTGTGTTCCACTTCCTGTCTGCCAGACAGAAAGTGGGAAGTGGGCATCCAGTCTGCCGCATAAAATCTCATCACAGGCAGTGGCAATCGCATCCAGCTTACGCTCCTCCATACGGCCAAGCTCATAGTTGACCTTTGCGCAGGCCAGCTTCAGATGTGCAAAGGCACAGATCATGCTCAGAGGGATTTTCTCATCCCCGATTTTGAAATTCTCATAGCTGCGCTGTGTCTGGGCTCCCCAGTATTTATCTTCCTCCACAGCGATTTCACCCATGGAATCATGTTCCATTCGTGTTTTCATAAGACGCACTCTCCTTTTTATCTCTACACTGATTTTATCATGTTCCGGTATGAAAAAAAAGAGCCGGACAGGAAAGAGCGGCTCAGAAAGCTATGCACAAAAGTAAAAGACAGAGAAGCAGAAGTCCCGAAATACTGGTACCGATGACGCCCAGCACCAGACCGGCAATCGCTCTGCCTGCCGGACGTAGCACCCTGGCTCTGGCTCCCATGACAATAGCCAGAATTCCGCAAGCCAGAGAAACAAGCACAATCAGCATTCCCGGCAGCCACCGGAAAAAGGAAAACAGGATAGCAGGCACACAGAATGATACAGAAACAATGCCGAGAACCATGGATGCAATCGCTGTACGGATTGTCGCGCTGTTCATATCAAATCCATCCTTTCAATATAAAACGGGCCATAGCCCGTTTAACCGCCAATCTGATAATCGTCATCCAGTACCTTGATTTGACTGTCACCGATAATGAAATAATGCGGATAATGATACAGCAGATTCTTATTCACAAAGGAAATGTTGCCCAGCAGAATATCCACAGCCTCAATGGATGTACGTGTCATAAGATCGGAAATAAAATTGAAATCTGTTTTCATGTCCTTGTAATGTGCATCGGAGAATGTGTAGATGGTGTTTTCCGGAATAAAGCCGGTTGCTCTACTCAGCGGTTTCACAATATTTCTTGCATAAGCCGGAGCACTGATTTCATAGCCGTTCATACTCAATGGGGTACCATATTCCACGATAGCCTTTAGAATACGCGCATTACCAATCACCTTTTCCAGAGAATCATCCTTGACATTGATGACAAATTTACGACCTTCGGCAAACTGATTGATATGATATTCGTTCTGAAAGAACAGATACATGTGATGATTCAGTGTCTTTGCGACATCCTCTCTCACCGGCTCATATCCAACCCAGCCTCCAAAATCATTTACATCTGCAATTTCGATTCCATACATAACCTGTTTCATATGAATTCTCCTCTCGTGTGTAGTTCTTATCTATATTATATACTGAAATGAATGTAAAAAACAGATTTTGCGTACAAATTCTCCATGCGTTTCCTTATACAGAAGCGTTTACAGTCGCAAAGGTTACCATCATATGCGGATTTCTTCGAAAAATACTGACTGCGTGGCATACAAAGTAGTAACATACGGATACCCCGGAAGTGGTCTTCTCAAACTGAATGTAACAGGTAGTAAATATTCCGCTAATAGTGCTCTCTGATTTTTTTACAAATTTCTATTATTTCCTAAACACATATGATAAAATTATACAAAGGTTTACCAGTGCTTTTACAGAGTCTGCATGCTGTATGCACAAGCGATAGCATAGGCTTTTGATAGAGAGAGAGGATATCGGGGATGAGTAGAAAACGGATTTGTGAGGATTGCGGAAATAAGTGCAATGATGAATATTGTCCGATTTGCGGAAGGAAAACAAAGGTATACAACGAAGCTTCCCGTCAGGAGGATACGCTGTATGATGCCGCAAAGTATCGTACCACGGCTGATACGAAAAAAGCGGAGAGTGGCGTGTTTGAAGAAAAGAAGGAGCGCATCGATGACAGTGAGCGTGTAAGGGAGCACCGCTATAATCATCCCAATGCGAAGAATTTGCGCCTGCGCATGGAAAAGGGTGGACATCCGTATTATGAGCATATCAAGGGAGGGGGTACGCAGAAAAATATCCGTTTGGTTCAGCTGTTCAGCCTGCTGCTGATTATCGGTATCGTGGTTGCGGTTGCTGTGGTCGCTGTGACCTCCTTTCGCGATGAGCCTTCGGCATTCACAGACAATGAGGACATTGGTGACAGCTTTGTGAGTGGAAATATTTCCAAGCATGAGGTGGATGAGAAGGTTTCCCTGACCTGTATGGTAAAGGATTATGAATATGCCGAAGGTGTCCAGACGGTCATTGTGGAAAATAACAGTCCGTATTTTGTGAAAACGGATTTGATAAAGAACGGAGAACCGGTGGGATATTTGAATCTGCCTTCCCATTCAAAAACGGAGAATCTGATTTATGATGAAAATCTGTCCTCCTGTGAGAATAAAATCTACGGGGTGTATGAAATGGATATCGAAAAGCCGCAGGTAGCCTACACATTTACGGATACGTATGTGGAAGACTATACGCTGCAGGCAAGGATAGATGTAAAGGAAGCTATTGATGAAAAGCAGCTTGCCGTTCTCATGCGTTATCTGTATGCACAGGCCAGTGAATCCTTTCTGTATGAGCTGTATGAGGTGAACATCTATCAGGGCGATCGATACCTGTTCGATTCCTGTTTTGACTTTACACGAGGAACCATCAAATTCAATTCCGTGGAGGCATCTTTTACTATGGAGGACATCGTTATCGAAAATTAGGACTTTTTCTAATAATGAAAACGTGGTAAGATAGTAAGGAATATGAAGGAGAAATAGGTTATGAAACATACAGTGCGTTTACAGGAAGAGATTTCAAAACATGTGTCCGCAAGAAAACATATTACAACACAGATCGAATACTTCTGCGACAGCGAAGAGGATACGAAGCATCTGACACAGAATATCACAGAGGTGCTGACAAAGCATCTTGGTGACAGCAGACTTGCCAAAATCACCTACGACTATCATCCGGCTGAGAAAAAAGTGGAAGTTGTGATTATCGAACACCAGTAAGAAGCTTTGCGATGTCTTGATGGCATCGTTTTTTCTTTTCCTGGTGAATGCCATGGAAAGAAAAGGATCAAAAAAGCATTTTTTATGCACATTCCTACACGCAGTGGGATTCAAGCGAAAAGGAAGAGTGAATTCTATGAGGCAGGAGATTTTCCGCTCCTTCATTTTATTGCGGCTTTACGGATTTTCCATTACCATATAGCATCCTTATACGAATTGTGCACCTGTTATCAATGATACACAATGTGCAATCGATGTTCCCTTATAAGCAGGTGGTTATATTGCTGAAATCGGTTGAAAAGGAAGAATCCGGATAGGATGAAAAAAGTCGGTAAACTATACTGTTCCTTCATATCGGGGATGTATAGCTTATTAGCTATAAAAAAGAAGCTGTCATACAATTGAGAACCGATTTGGTCTCTCCTGTATTCCAGCTTTCATGCTGTCGTATATTCCCAACACGGATAAGAAGCAGGAAGGAAAAGAGGCTGTTTCTCTTTTTATACTTTCTGCTTTTTATTACTGTTATTTTTGATAGACGTGCTCAATTTCTGCGACATACATGGTATGATAATCCTTCTGCGGATAATTCTTTTCAATCAAGGCGGCATCCAGGAAGCAGTCCTCCCGCATTTCCTGCGCATACAGCTTGCGGCATACAAGCACCGTGTTTGCTTCTGTGAAATAAGGTGCATCGTTTATGAATGCGGTATGCAGACCGGCTTTTTCTATCTTTTGCTCATCTCTGCCACTGACCGTGCCAAGATAGGAAAGTGTTTTGCGGTATTCCTCATCGTAAAAGGAAAGGGTAAAGCAGTCTTTCTGATCAATAAATTCCTTGGTATAGCGCTGCGGACGCAGAAATACGAAAGCAACCTTCTTGTTCCATAAAATTCCCATGCCTCCCCAGGAGGCTGTCATCGTATTCACAATACCGTCCCTTTCGGCGCTGACCAGCATCCATTCCTTTCCGATCATCGTAAACGCATCACTGTGCAGCTGACTTGTTTGTATCTCTTTAAGCTCCATAATATCAGATCCTTTCTTTTCCATTATTATAGTGTATGCAGATTCCGTTTACAAGTTGAATATAGCGGGTAATCACTTGCAAAGCTGCGCTGTGTGCATTATGATAGCCTTATGAAAAGAGGGAATCTGTTTATGAACATAACCTATATTACACACAGCTGCTTTCTGGTGGAGCTGGATAGCTGTTATCTGCTGTTTGACTATTACAGGGGCACGCTGCCGAGGATGAAAGAGGACAAGCCACTGTATGTGTTTGCCAGTCATGCGCATGCCGATCACTACAGCACCAGGATTTTTAAGCTGAAGCACCCGTCTATTACATGGATTTTATCCAGTGATATCGCAGCTGCGCATCCCCATATACAGGTGGAAGCAGGGAAGTGCTATACAGTGAATGAGCTGCAGCTGCGCACGCTTGCTTCTACGGATGAGGGTGTTGCCTTTCTGGTGACAGCTGAGGACAATTGCATCTATCACGCCGGTGATCTCAACTGGTGGGACTGGGGCGATGAAGATACGCCGCAGGAACATGCAGAGATGAAGGAGCGCTATTTCCGGGAGCTGCAAAGCATCAAAGGGATGCATTTTGACGTTGCCTTTCTACCGGTGGATCCCAGATTGAAGGAGCGTGCGCTGAAAGGAGCCCGGGCTTTTCTTCAATATGCCTCCTGCGATCTTCTGGTACCGATGCATTTCTGGAAGGATACTGCCGTCTTTACATGGCTGCGGCATTCAGAAATCCAGAACATAGAAGCCATGCAGCTCTGGCTGGGATTCCAGGAACTGGAAACGTTTACAAAAGTATAAGGTTTCTTCACCTTCCTGTGGAAGTTTTTTCTGAAGTATGCTACTATTGTACTATATAAACAATAGAAAAGGGAGTATGGATAATGGAAACAAAAGAAATCATCAAACATGCCTTAAAGGATTATCAGAATATTACCGGACTGCGCAGCTATGTGGTATATGACAATACGGTAATTCAGAGTGCTTCAGAGAAAAATTATTTCTGCAAGTGTTTGAAATCCAGCAGTAAGGCTTTGAAAAAGTGTGAGGAATGTACAGAGGAAACATATGAGAATGCGAGAAAAATCGATCATGAATGTGTGTATTCCTGTCATGCAGGTCTCATTAAATGGGCGGTACCGGTACAGCGCGGAGATTTCCACTGTGTTATTGTCAGTGAAGGTGTTCTCGCCATGAAACAGATGGAGGATGCTGATAAATGGGCAAAATATCTAAGCAGGGAGTATCAGCTGGATGAGAGTATGCTGCTGAAGAATTTTAAGGTCATTCAGACGATGGATGAGGATCAGATGAATGCTTCGATTGAGCTGTTAAAGGATTTGTTGTCCTATCACTTTGCCATGGCGGAAAAGCAGGCGTAGCGTTATATTTTCATACAATGGAAGCGTGTATGTTCAGTCAGGGAATCGCTGAAGGGATAAACATACATGCAAAAGGGATCGATACCGTTTCGATGATATCGATTCCTTTTTTGACTTTATGAGATGTATCCTGTCCATTTCTGATAAGAAATTACGCATCCTTCAAGCTTGGCTGTTTTATTGCTTAGTGTCAATTGCTCTATGGAATATATGGGAAATATGGCATAAGAAAGCATTTTGATATGAATCGCAGGATTCCCGAGACATATGAATGGCGAAAAGAAAGTGTATCCTTTATAATAAAGACAGCTACAATAATAGAGAAGAGGGTGATTTTATGACAATTACAAATCCATATATACTGGCAGCGATTGGAACCGGGTTCACATTTTTGATGACTGCCCTGGGCGCTGCGACAATCTTTTTGATCCGCAAGGAGATGAAGAAGGGAATGCAGTCTGCCTTTCTCGGCTTTGCGGCAGGTGTGATGATTGCGGCTTCTGTCTGGAGTCTTTTGATTCCCAGCATGGAACAGGCAAAAGAACTGGGAATACCGGAATGGCTTCCGGCAGGCGGCGGCTTTGTGTTAGGCGGTCTGTTTCTGCTGGCACTGGATAAGGCGCTGCCGCATCTGCATCCGGGAAGCGATGAACCCGAGGGACCGAAAAGCTCCCTGAAGAGGACGACGATGCTGGTATTTGCCGTTACGCTGCATAACATTCCCGAGGGCATGGCAGTCGGTCTGTCCTTTGCCTTATCCACATCGGCGGGGGCCTCTACAACATTGGCTGCCGCTGTCGCATTGGCAATCGGAATCGGCCTGCAGAATTTTCCGGAGGGTGCCGCCATCTCCTTACCGCTGTACAAGGAGGGCTGCTCGCGTGCGAAAGCATTTCTTTACGGCGCATTGAGCGGTATCGTGGAGCCGATTGCAGGAATCGCTACGGTTGCTATCGTCGGCGGGGCCACCATTGCCATGCCATGGCTGCTGTCCTTTGCGGCAGGGGCAATGATTTATGTGGTGGTGGAGGAGCTGATTCCGGAAGCAAATCTGGATGCGCACTCCCATGCCGGGACCTACGGTGTCATGATCGGGTTTCTGATTATGATGATCATGGATGTTGCCTTGGGATAAAACGATTTCTAAATTATCGTAGGGTCCTGAAGAAAAAACAGCAAAAACGGGTCGCACTGACCCGTTTTTCTTTGTACTGTATCAGATATTTCTTGCAAGCTCATAGGCATCCCAGATCGCATACATGATATTATGTACCCGGTTGGAATCTCCGATATTGTATACCTGGATATCCATATCCTTCAGTTCCTCATAAATCCTGTTGTTTGCGATATAGCCGATAGAGGTGATGATGCCGTCCGCAGGCAGCAGCTTTTCACCCTGTGGCGTAGAAATGACAATACCCTCATCGCTAGATTTCACTACGCTGGATTTGGTGTGCACATCGATCCTGTGGTAGGTAATCAGATCCTCCAGCATGAAATGATTCATATGCGGCAGAGCACCGGCTCCTCCCAGAATTTCGTCCGCTATTTCCACAACTGTGACATGGCTGCCCTGCTGTGCCAGCCAGATTCCTGTTTCACAGCCGACAAGTCCGCCGCCGATGATGACAACATTGCCACTGATGTTTTTCTGTCCCAGCAGCACCTCGTCCGCGCTCGCAACTGGCAGAGGTCCTTCAACCTCCATATGTCTCGGTGTTGAACCGCTGGCACATACGATGACATCCGCATGATAACTGTCGATTGTATCTGGAGTAACCTCATGATGATAGCGGACATCAACCTTCAGCAGCTCCAGCTGACGCTTGTAATAGGAAATCAGCTTGCGGTCATAGCGTTTAAAATGCGGAACACCGCCGGGAATCAGGTTACCTCCCAGCTGATCGCTTTTTTCACACAGAATGACAGAATGACCTCTGAGTGAACACACCCGTGCTGTTTCCAGTCCTGCAACACCTCCGCCGATAACGAGTACGGTTTTCTTTGTACAGGCTGCAGTAATGCCGTAAATTTCCTCACGTCCGCACGCCGGATTTACTGCACAGCAAATCGGACCATTGGCAATTCTTCCCAGACAGCCCTCATGACAGCCCAGACATGGCCGGATTTCATCCGTTCTTCCCGTTCTGACCTTTTCTGCGAACTCCGCATCCGCCAGCAGCGGACGTCCGTAGCTGATAATATCACAGCAATCCTTCAATGCCTCCACTGCCATATCCGGATCATCCATCCGCCCGGCTAAGATAATCGGTACGTCGACCTCTTTTTTCAGAATTCTTCCGAATTCGCGGTACATGCCGTCTTCAAAATACATCGGTGGGTGATTCCAGTACCAGGAATCATAGGTTCCAGCATCCACATTCAATGCATCATAGCCGGCATTAACCAGGATCTTCGCAGCTGCAATGCCTTCCTCGATATCCTTTCCGACCTCCGTGTATTCCTCCTGCGGCAGACCTCCCTGCCGAAGACCCTTCATACAGCTTTTCAGACTGTAGCGCAGCGATACAGGAAAGTCAGGTCCGCAGACCTTTTTGATTCCCCTGACAATCTCTGTGGCAACACGCAGACGGTTTTCCAGAGAGCCGCCGAATTCATCGCTGCGTTTATTAAATAAAGCAATGGCGAACTGATCCAGCAGGTAGCCTTCATGCACCGCATGGATTTCCACACCGTCAAAGCCTGACTTTTTCGCAATCGCCGCAGATTCGATGAAGCGCCTGATCAGATTCATGATTTCCTCTTTGGTCATTTCACGATGTGTGATACGCGGATCAAAGCGGTTGGTGTTTTCACTTGGAGCGATATGCTTTGCCGTAAAGCCGGGCAGGGCACTGCGTCCCAGACCGCCGGTCAGCTGAAGAAAAATCTTGGAGCCGTATGCATGAATGCGGTCATTCATGCTATAGGTACTGTGAATGAAAGCAAGCGGATTGCTTGTCGGGCATGGCAGACCGTTTGCGGGGATGCCCTCGATACTCATATCGACGGAGCAGATACCCGTGATGATCAAACCAACGTTGTTTTTTGCGCGCTCTACGTAATAATCCTGCAGGCGCTGGTTGAAGCCGCCGAAGGAATCCGCATACCCGACCGGCCCCATGGGTGCCATGGAAATCCTGTTTTTCAATGTACAGGAGCCAATGCCTGTTGGTTGAAACAACTCTCGATGATGTGTCATAAAGTCCTCCTTACCGAATACGTTCGGTCAATATCTAGTTTCATTCTAACAGGCAATGTAAGCGTTGTCAACACTTGCCGAATACATTCGCTGAAAGGATTTGTATGTCTGTGTCAGGTATGATATAATCAACTGGAAATCGGGTGAAGAGGATACCGGAGAAAGCTTTTGAGGCGAATCGTCATTAGGCAATTTCAGAATCTTGCTTTACCCACAGGAGGTCAGTTGGATGGAAAAAAAACAAACGCGGAAGGAACAGGCATTGCAGACGCGCTCCAATATACTTACTGTATGCACCGGACTGCTGCGTGAGCATACCTTTGATGAGCTCAGCATATCCATGATCTGCAGGGAAGCGGACATATCCGTGGGTGCCTTCTATCATCATTTTAAAACGAAATCCGACATCATTGTGGAGCTGTACCGCGATGTGGATGATGTCTTCGTGAACGATATTCTGCCTGTCTGCAGGCAGCTGCCGCCGCTGGAAGCGATTTTGCAGTACCTGTGTGAGCAATGCGGCTATGCGGAAACGATGGGGATTGACAGTATCAAAAATGTGTACAAGGCGCAAATCGACAATGGAAATACCTTTTTTGCGTCCAATGCACGCGGTCTGCCCGACGGTCTGCGCTGTCTTTTGCAGCGTGCGGTGAGGGAGTGCTGTCTGAAAACGGATACGGATATCGAAAAGCTTTTGGAGGATCTGCTGATTATGAGCAGGGGGGTAATCTATTACTGGTGTATCCGAAACGGAGAAATCAATGTGCGGGACTATATCTATCATATGGCAGAGGGATATTTGCAGGCATATATTGCGAATCCGTCCATTTCTTTGTGATTATCATACAAAACAGGTATACATACAATGCGGATAGCACGAAATTCACAGAAAAATGAATAAAAAGTACAGAAATTTGAAAAAACTGTACTTTTTTTTAATTCTTCACGTATTCCTTAGTGATTTGTGTTAAAATATTGATAAATGATAAACGCTTACATATTTGTGTAAAGGAGGCAATTTATGACGTTCATGAGACAGGAACTGATTCAGGATATACGAAATGCAGCGGGATGCAAGCCAACTGCCGGGACACTTTACAAGGCAATCAACCGTGCGGTGCGCAAGCAGATGGCAAAGCTGGAGCCTGTTGTATCAAAGCGGAAGCTGTACTATATCTCCGCAGAGTTTTTGCTGGGAAAAATGCTGACAAGCAATCTGATTCATCTGCATGCTCTGGAGGATGTAAAGACTCTTGTCGGGGAATATGGCTGGACATGGAAGGAAATACAGGATATTGAGCAGGAGCCAAGTCTTGGTAACGGCGGTCTTGGAAGACTGGCCGCATGCTTTCTGGATTCCATTGCAGAGCTGAATCTGTGCGGGGACGGGATCGGTCTGTATTATCACTTCGGCCTGTTTGAACAGCGCTTTCTAAATCATAAGCAGACAGAGCTGCCAAACGCATGGATCGACACGGTCAGCTGGTTTGATAGGGTGCCGGTTGATTTTCAGGTTAAGCTTCCATGCTGTACCCTGCAGCCGGTGCGCTACGATATGGATGTTATCGGCTTTGACGGGAAAAAGAACCGTCTGCATCTGTTTGATGTGGAAAGTGTTGAGGAGGGCATCGTTAAAGAGGGCATTCAGTTCGATAAAACGGATATCCGACGGAATCTGACGCTGTTTCTGTATCCGGATGACAGTGATGAGCAGGGCAGACTGCTTCGCATTTACCAGCAGTATTTCATGGTAGCCTGCGGTGCGCATATGATTCTGGAGGAACAGAAGCAGCTAGGGCATGATCTGCACAGACTGTATGAGCATGCCGTGATTCAAATCAATGATACCCATCCATCTCTGATCATACCGGAGCTGATATATCAGCTGATGCAGGAGGGAATTCGTATGAAGGAGGCGGTGCGCATTGTTGAAAAAACGTGTGCATACACCAATCATACGATTCTGGCAGAGGCTCTGGAAACCTGGCCGATGTCCTATCTGGAAACCGTAGTTCCGCATTTGTGCGGCATTCTGCAGGCACTGGATACCGCAGCAGATCAGCGCTGCAGTGCAGCTGGTGTGGCATTGATCGATGCGGACAATCGCATGCATATGGCACATATGGATATACATTTTGGAAAAAGCGTCAACGGGGTTGCGGCTTTGCACACAGAGATACTGAAGCAAAGCGAGCTGCATGCCTTTTATGAGCTGTATCCTAAAAAATTTAAAAATAAAACCAATGGTATCACCTTTACCCGCTGGCTGTATGCCTGCAATACACAGCTGTATACGTATCTGATGGAGCTGCTGCATATGGATTCCTGGCAGGATGAGCGCCTTGCAGAGCTGCATGCCTATGCACAGGATGCGGATGTCATTGCACATCTGCAGGCCATTAAACAGGAAAAGAAACGGGAATGGTGTACACATATCCGCAACAAGCAGAGGGTGGCAATCAATCCCAACAGTATCTTCGATACGCAGGTCAAACGGCTGCATGAATACAAGCGCCAGCAGATGAATGCGCTGTGGATTATTTATAAACTGAAGGAAATTCGCAAAGGAAATCTGCCAAAGCGGCCGATCACCTGTATTTTCGGAGCCAAGGCGGCACCTGCATATACGATTGCCAAGGATATCATTCATGTGCTGCTCTGTCTGCAGGATATCATTGAACACGATGCCAGGGTATCTCCGTATCTGCAGGTCTGCTTCATTGAAAATTACAATGTGAGCGAAGCGGAGCTGATCATTCCGGCAAGCGACATATCCGAGCAGATCTCACTGGCAAGCAAGGAAGCCAGCGGGACAGGAAACATGAAGTTTATGCTGAACGGTGCGCTGACGCTGGGAACTCGGGACGGTGCCAATGTGGAGATTGCCGATCTGGTTGAGGAAGACAATATTTATATCTTTGGAAAAAGCAGTGAAGAGGTCATTGCGCATTATGAAAAGGCAGATTACTGTTCACGGGATTATTATGAACAGGATGCTCTGCTGCAGGAGCTGGTGGATTATCTGATCGGTGAGGAAATGCTTGCGACAGGAGATCGAAAATCGCTGCATCGCTTTTATCAGGAGCTGCTGAACAAGGACTGGTTCATGACGCTGCTGGATACCAGAGAGTATATAGCATGTAAGGAACAGATGCTGAAGGATTATGAGAACCGCAAGCTTTGGGGACGGAAAATGCTGCACAATATCGCATGCAGCTCCTTCTTCTCCAGCAAACGTACGATTGAGGATTATGACCGTGACATCTGGAACTTAGGATAGGAGGAATTATGGAGAGACAAACTGGAATTTTAATGCCTATTTCGTCATTGCCTGGAAATCAGGGAATCGGTGATTTCGGCAAACACACCTATCGGCTCATAGATGCCATCAGTAAACAGCATATCCGCATCTGGCAGATTTTGCCACTGAACCCTGTAGGCTATGGGAATTCGCCCTACCAGCCGTTTTCATCGTACGCAGGGGATGAAATCTACATCAGTGTGGATACACTGGCAGATTACGGACTGCTTAAGCAAAGCTCTATCCGCAATTATAATAAATTTTCAGAAAAGGTGGATTATGACGGGGTTCGTGCTTTCAAGGCACCGTATCTGAAAAAGGCATACAAGACCTTTTTGAAGATGCAGGATACCTTTGCTCAGGAATACCAGCTGTTTTGTTCCACTGCTCCATGGCTGTATCCATACGCTGTTTTCATAACGCTGAAAAAGCATAATCAGATGGCAAGCTGGACACAGTGGCCAAAGGAGCAGCGTGAATGGATTCGCAACCGCCGCTTTTCGTTGAAGGAGTTTGAAGAGGAAATCCGTTATGAACAGTTTCTGCAGTTCATCTTCTATAAGCAGTGGAATCAGGTAAAAGCATATGCGAACGCACATGGTGTGGAAATCATGGGCGATCTTCCGTTTTATGTCGGACTGGACAGTGCGGATGTCTGGCAGAATCAGGAGGATTTCCTGCTGGATCCGCAGGGAAATCCAAGTCATATCGCAGGAGTACCGCCGGATTATTTCAGTGACGACGGACAACGCTGGGGAAATCCAATCTATAACTGGAAGCAGATGAAAAAGGATCACTATGATTTCTGGATGGAACGGCTCGCCTGGAATCAGCAGCAGTATGATATCATCCGTCTGGATCATTTCCGTGCCTTTGATACCTATTGGAAAATACCGGCATCCTGTCCGACTGCAAAGGATGGAGAATGGATCATGGGACCATCCTATGAGTTTTTTGATGAGGTGTTCCGCCGATTCCCGGATATCCGTCTGATTGCAGAGGATTTGGGCAATCTGCGCAGACAGGTTGGCAAGCTGCGTGATCATTACAACCTGATGGGCATGAATGTCATATCCTTTGAGCTGCAGCCTAAGCTTTTGAAGAAGCCGCGGAAAGAGCATATCGTTTTATATACGGGAACGCATGATAATGATACACTGGAGGGCTTTTATCAGCTATTGACACAGAATCGGCGTATCGCCCTGCGCAGATTTTTCCATAACTGCGGCTATGATAACCGAATGTTTCACGAACTGGTGATTCGTTATTGTCTGGATAGTGCCGCCGATGTGGTCATCCTGCCAATGAGTGATATCCTTGGCTTGAAAAGTGAGGGGCGCCTCAATACACCGGGAACGATCGGCAGTCCGAACTGGGAGTGGAAGGTGAAAAACCTCAAGGAATTTTATGCACTGCTGCCAAAGCTGGGAGAATGGATGCAAGCAGGCGGGCGCAGCTGATTGAGATAATCAATATATTGAACATGGAAGCTGAAAAAAGGGTATCCTGTCTGTCGTATGGATAGAACCGGATTGCCCTTTTCGTTATGATGATAGATATCTTCACTGTTTTTCTGTTTTCAATTCGTTTTACATACATACTGAATTCCTTTTACCAGGCTGTAGATCAGGAACCAAAAACGATACAGCATAAAAAGCTTTTTCATACATTTTAGATTTCATGGATGAAAAAGCTTTTTGTTTTATTGCTGCGTTAGGAAAAATATGCGAGCTGATAAGTATCAGCGATTCTGGTTTGGCGTCTGCCGGGAAGTGCCCTCATCCGAGGAGGAAGTGGTATTGTCAGCTTCTCCAAGTGTGACTGTAAAGGTCTTAGTGGAACGATCCCGCAGGACGGTAATTTTCATAGTTTCTCCAGCCTTGTGGGAATTTACCACGGTTTTAACATCGGAAATACTTTCTACATCCTTGTCATCTACTTTTAAAATCTGATCGCCGGCCTGCAGTCCTGCTTTATCAGCTGCCTTACCTTCCACGACACTTGCGATATAGACCTGTGTGCTGGTATCGGAGCTGAATGGATTGTTGCTGGTACCCAGGGTCAGTGTAACTCCCAGAGATGCGCGTCCCTTTACATAACCGTTTTCAATTAGATTTGTGATAACATCCTTTGCACGGTCGATAGGAATTGCAAAACCAAGACCTTCGATATTGGAACCACTGGATTTGGCATTAACAATACCGATCAGTTCACCCTGATCATTGAACAAACCGCCACCGGAATTTCCCGGGTTGATAGCAGCATTTGTCTGTAGAAGATGCATTGTCTGATTATCTATCGTCACTTCCCGATCCAGTGCGGAAATGATGCCGCTTGTCACGGTACCGCCAAGTTCACCAAGTGGGTTTCCAATCGCAACTGCGGTATCGCCTACTTCCAGCTTGGAGCTGTTGCCCAGTACAGCAGGCTTTAGGTTGCTTGCCTCGACCTTTATAACAGCCAGATCGGTGGAGGAATCATTGCCTATCAGTTTGGCATCGTAAGACTTTCCATCCTTGGTTGTTACCTTGATTTTGCTTGCACCGTCAATTACATGATTGTTTGTCACGATGTATCCATCCTTGCTAAGAATGACACCGCTGCCGGCACCTGACTGAACTGCCTGTTGGAAAAACTCATTCGTGGAAACTGATTCTGTTTTTATCTCCACAACGCTTTCCATGGCCTCATTCGCGATATCCTTGACTGACATACTGGTCGCGTTTGCTGTATTGCTTTTGGAAGAATTCGTTTTCTCAACTGCCTGATAAAGCACGGTTCCGTTTCCATTCGATTTGCTCAGCTGATATGCCAGTGTTGCTCCTCCAAATCCGCCTCCGATGGAAATCAGCAGACATCCGCTGATGATGCAGGCATTTTTGTGACGCTTCATAAACGATGGCTTTTTTTCCTTCTGCAAAGGTGCCCCTGCAGCTGCATCATCCATGTTCATTTCCGTGTTTTCTGATTTTTCATTGAACGAATTTTGTTTAACATCTTCCTCATTATGTTCTTCATATACTTCAAAGTCTTCCATATGTGTGTCCTCCTTCTATGCATAAGACTACAAGTGACATAGTCATTTTACGAGTCTTATTTTACAAAAACATTATCTCAGAAAAATATAGTAAATGTGTGAATTTCTTATGAATTCTGGATGGAATGTGTGAAAACATGCCGGAAAAAATCGAAAATAAAAGATTTTACAAAGAAAAACACGGAAACTTCCTTAACCATACAGACATGTTGTGCTATAATGAAAAGGGATTTTCTGAAAAGAAATGAATATCGTCTGTATTATGCGATTAACATAAGATAAGAAAAGTGAAAATGTCGGAGGGTAAAAACACATGGCTAAAACTACAAAAAAGAAAACATTAACAAAGAAAACAGCCAAGGCTGCAGCTAAGACAGAATCAAAGACAGCACAGGAACAGCTGAAGCTGACAGCGGAACCGGAAGCGAAGAAAATAACAGCAGAGAAGGAACCGGAAAAACTAACAACGAAAAAGATTGAAAAAATCACGACTGCGAAGGAAGCAGAAAAGCTGACTACAGCACCTGCACCAGAGAAAATCGAAACAAAGGATACTGTGAAGCTGGAAACAAGTGCAGCGAAAACTACAGGGGTAAAGAAGCCGACAGAAGCAAAAGCGGAGACTAAGAAAAAGCCGGCAGCGAAAAAAACTGCGGCAAAGAAAACAACGAAAAAAGAAGAAAGCAAAGAGGAAGCAGTAAAGGCAGAGGATAAACCGGTAAAGAAAGCTGCAAAGAAAACAGCAGCAGCGAAAAAAGCAGAGCCGACAGCGAAAAAGGCTGTGAAGAAGACTGAGGAAAAGAAGGCAGAGAAGAAGCCTGCGGCAAAAAAGGCAGCAGCGAAAAAAGCAGCACCGAAAAAGGCAGATAAGGAAAAGCTGGAGGCTTATGCAGCACTGTCCCTGGATGAAGCAATTCAAAAGGCACAGGCAATGGGTGTGCAGCATGTATACGAGGACTATACAAGATTCCTGCTTGATGAGGCAGACAGTAAACAAATTGCGAAAAACATCATCGATGGAAATGCTCTTTTGGAAAAGGGTTTCACATATGATAAGGACGGCTTTGATACGGATTTGATTTCTGTCGTTCTGGAAAAGGTAGCGGATACCATGGATGTAAAGGCTATGGATTATAAAGAACTGAAAAAGGATATCACGGCATGTCTGAAGGCTGAGATGACAGCAGATGCGGAAGCAAATGCTGCGGAATACCTGAAGGAGTTCAAGGTGTGTGAGAAGCTGCTGATGATCGGGCAGCGCAAAAACATTACAGATGCAGCGATCGTCAGTGATTTGATCGGTGCGGATGTGGATGCGTTTGTAGCACACTTCTTCCAGTTTGCATATGCAATTCTACCAGGCTGGCAGTATGATGATGTAAAATTCTATGAGGACTTTGCATTTGCGGTGCTTTCCCAGTACAGTGATCTGTATGAGAAATATCAGTTGAATATCCTGCTGGATGTTGCAGACCTTTACATCAAGCATGGTGATTTCGGTCATGGTGATGAATGCTATGGCTATATCCTGCGTGACAACCAGATTAAGGACTATATTTATTACCGTTTTGCTTCTGTGTATGAAGACATCGACTTCAACAAGGCGAAGGCACTTGCCTATGAGTCCCTGCAGTATGTTGACGGACGTTATACGTACTACCAGAACATCATGGATATCATTAACAAATAAATGAAAGCTAAGACCGGGAATCGTATGATCTACCGGTCTTTCTTTATGCTGCTTTGCTGAAATCCAATGCAGATAGTGATTGCAGGATTTACGTTACGATATGGAGCTTACAAAACATGATAACATAATAGGTCATTTATAAACTTGGTGGGTGTTTCTCATGAGAGACGTTATACATGGATTTTCTGAGAGAATCCTGATGGGGAATATTTTTTTCTAAAAAATGAAGAAAATGCTTGACGTAAGGGAATATTATTTGTTATACTATACAGGCAGTTAGAAGTATGGCGCGTTGGAGAAACGGTTAACTCACTTGCCTTTCACGCAAGCATTCACGGGTTCGAATCCCGTACGCGTCACCATTTAAACCATGCCTCACACATGAATTTGTGTGAGTTTTTATTTGTTGCATATAAAAGGCACACTCTGTATGGATGATTAAGAACCATCTTTTGCGTAGTGTGCTTTTTTATGTGCTTGCGTACGGGTTGGGATAATACATGATTTCTATTCTTTACTTTTTTAAACATACAAAACGAGCCTTATGATGTTACTTTGACCCTGGGAAATAAGAGTCACAATATCCCGTCGCAATTACTGTATGTTTGTTTTCAAAAGCGGAAATATATATCACCCATATTATTATACAAAATCCTTCTTTATTTATCTATCTTTGCTTTTTGTCTTTCGGAATGTCCTTGGACATTTTTCTTCCATGTACACCGCGGATACATCATGGTCATCAACGGTATGAAAAGCGGTTTTTTGTTTGAAATAGATGTTTTCCCTACCTTTTCTGTACAGAATATATTATAATAAAAAGCAGTGTTAGCGGGTGCCTTCGTGCACATGACACATAAAGGAAAGGTGACGTTATGGTTGATTTCATCGCAACACCATTTGCGTTTGGTGATATAGAAAAATTAAAGACGGCAGGTGCGCAGAGTGTACTGATTGCGGTACCGTTTTTCTCGGCGAGAGGAGCTGCCTGTTTTCCAATAGAGGAGCTGCCGGATATCAAAGCGGAATGTGTCCGTTGTCAAATCAGCATGTATGTTCTGGTCAACCGCATTTTTGTGGAGGAAGAGCTGGAGAGGCTGCGTGACTTTCTGAAGCTTTTGAAGGAGCTGGATGTGGAAGGCATCTATTACGGGGACGAGGGTGTTCTTTATGAGGCAGCGCGTCTTGATATGAAGGACCGGCTTATTTACAACCCGGACACCCTGATTACCAATGCCATGGATATGCAGTATTATCTGGATGAGGGAATCCGCATGGCAACCATATCCAAGGAAATCACCCTGCAGGAAATGTGCACAGTGGCACGGGATGTACAGGGGGAATGTGAAGTCGTTCTGCATGGCAGATTGAATATGATGCATTCCAAGCGGAAGCTGCTGAGTGCCTATATGGAGTTTCTGGGGAAAGAGGAAGCGGTAACGGACAATCATCAGCTGTATCTGATGGAGGAAACACGGGATGATCATATGCCGATTGTTGAGGATGCGCTTGGAACCCATGTGTTTACCGGATTTACACTTGTCTCCTTTGAAGAAATACGGGAGCTGTATGAAGCGGGTGTACGGCATTTTCGCATTGACGGTATCTTCCATGATATCGAGTATGTATGTGAAGCGCTTCGTCTGTATCAGGATGTGTTAAAGGGCGTGCGGGACGGCCGTCAGACCTATCAGGAATATGAAAAGAAATACAAAGAGGATCATGTGAGTCATGGCTTCTATTATACGAAAACAAGCAAGGTAAAGTAGGTGAGAGCTTGAAGAAGATAGAATTGCTCGCTCCGGCAGGTGATCTGGAGCGTTTGAAAATCGCGGTATTGTACGGTGCGGATGCCGTATATCTGGGAGGCAAGCAGTTTTCCCTGCGCTCCCGTGCCAGTAATTTCGGATTAAAGGAGATTGCAGAGGGGGTTGCTTTTGCGAAGGAGCATGGCGCCCATGTGCATGTGACTGTGAACATGCTGCCCCATGAAGAGGATTTACACGGCTTAAAGGAATATCTGATGGAGCTGGAGCGAATCGGTGTAACGGCGATCATCGCTGCCTCTCCCGGCATCATGATGTGTGCCAAAAAATGGGCACCGAAGCTGGAGGTTCATGTTAGCACCCAGCATTCCTCCACCAATTCCAGCGCCGCAAATTACTGGCAGGAGAAAGGCATGGATCGTGTCGTTCTCGGCCGTGAGGTTACGCTGGAGGAAATCAAAGCAAGTGCTGCTCATACGCAGGTACCTTTGGAGGTCTTCATCCATGGCGGTATGTGTATCTCCTATTCAGGACGCTGTGTACTCAGCAACAATATGACGGGCCGTGATGCCAATCGCGGTGGGTGTGCGCAGAGCTGCCGTTGGAAATATCGTCTGTATGAGGGAGATCGTGCACTGCATGATGAACAGTATCTGTTTTCCATGTCCAGCAAGGATCTGATGGCTGCCAAATATATTCCGGATTTGATTACGGCGGGTATCGCCAGTCTGAAAATCGAAGGACGTATGAAAAGCGCGTATTACATCGCCACCCTGATCAAAACCTACCGCATGCTGATTGATGAAATTTATGCGGAAGGCGGAAGACTGAGTGACAAACGGATGGAATGGTATTATAATGAACTGGCAAAGGCGGAAAACCGACCCACCGGGTGCGGCTTCTATGAGGGTATGCCGAGCTTTCACGGGCATTTGTACGGTGTCAACGGAGCCGGTGTGACACAGGAATTTATCGCCTATGTTCTGGATTATGAGGAAGAAAGCGGCATGGCAACGCTGGAGGTGCGCAATAACTTTCGCGGACATATCGCTGCGGAGGTTTTTGGACCGACGATATCCGCCACACGTTTTGAGCTGCAGGAGCTCTATGATATGGATGGAAATCTCTTGGACGTTGCCAAAACACCAATGCAGAAAATCAGAACCCATGTACCCCTGCATCTGGAAAAGGACGCCATGATTCGCAAGGTTGTGACAAGGAATCGCTCCGGTATATACTGAACGGTGTGTGGATATGTGGGTATGCGGTATTGCGGCATAACGAAGGTGTCGGATATCGCAGTGCTTTATAAAGGATACTAAGGAGAGAAGATTATGAAACTGAGTAAGTCGTATTTTTATACATTGCGGGAAAACGTGAAGGATGAAGACAGTACAAGCGGAAATCTGCTGGTGCGTGCGGGAATGATCAAAAAGAGCAGCAGTGGAATTTATATGATTATGCCTATGGGGAAACGCGTACTGAAAAAGATTGAGGAAATCGTACGTGAAGAAATGGATGCCGCAGGTGCACAGGAGCTGCTCATGCCTGCCATGATACCGGAAGAAATTTATGAGAAAAGCGGACGCCGTGAGGCTTTTGGTTCCAATATGTTTGCATTAAAGGACCGCTATCAGAAAAATTATGTGCTGGGACCGACCCATGAAGAGCTGTTTACCATGGCAGCGATGATGAAGGGAAGCTCCTATAAGGATTTTCCATATAACCTGTATCAGATTCAGACAAAATTCCGTGATGAGACAAGACCGCGCTATGGCCTGATCCGTGTGCGTGAATTCATCATGAAGGACGCGTATTCCTTTGATATTGATGAAGCCGGTCTGCAGGAATCCTATATGAAGATGTTTCAAGCATATAAGAATATTATGGATCGCTGCAATCTGAACTATAAGATCGTCAAGGCGGATACCGGAGCTATGGGCGGTTCTCTGTCTGAGGAATTTCAGGCAATCACCGAAATCGGGGAGGATGTCGTGGTGACCTGTGAGGGCTGTGACTTCTCCAGTAATCTGGAAATCACCGAGGTTATCGATACCGGCAGGCCATCCGATGTAGAGGCGCTGGATATGGAAATCGTGGAAACTCCGGATGCGAAAACAATTGAGGATGTTGCGGCATTCTTCCAGAAATCCGTAAATGATTTTGTGAAAACACTGATTTATTCCATTGATGGGAAAACGATGGCCTTCCTGTTGAAGGGGGATCGGGAGCTGAATGAAACCAAGGTGCTGAAGCTGCTGCAGGCAAATGAAATGGAGCTTGCGTCCTTTGATGAGGTGGAACGTGTTACCCATGCAAGGGTTGGCTTTGCAGGTCCGATTGGACTGGAGTGTCCGATTATCATGGATCGTGAAGTGGCAAATATGAAAAACTTTATCGTTGGAGCAAACAAAACCGATCATCATATCAAAAATGTAAACCTGAAGGATTTCACAGTGGAAACCGTTGCGGATATTGCACAGGTTCATGAAGGGGATATTTGTCCGAAATGCGGAAAACCGCTGAAGTTCTGTAAGGGCATTGAGGTCGGCAACACCTTCAAGCTGGGAACCAAATATGCAAAGGCACTCGGTCTGGAATATCAGGATGTCAACAATAAGCTGCATCCTGTGGAAATGGGATGCTATGGCTTTGGTCTGGAGCGCTGCATGGCGGCAATCGTGGAACAGCATAACGATGCATCCGGTATCATCTGGCCAACAAGCGTGGCACCGTATGAGGTCGCTGTGGTGGTTGTGTCCAGCAAGGATGATGAACAGATGCGCATTGGAAATGAACTGTATGAGGCACTGAAAAAAGAAGGCATTGATGTTCTGCTGGATGATCGCAAGGAACGTCCGGGAGTGAAGTTCAAGGATATGGAGCTGATCGGTATTCCATACCGCATCACCGTCGGCAGAGGAATCAAGGACGGCAATGTGGAATTCCGTGCCAGAACAGCTGATGAAAGCAGTGATGTTTCCCTGCATGAGATTGTTGACATGGTCAAGAAGGAATTACAGAAATAAGTCTGCGTGAGACTTTCAGGCAGTCTGAATATGCTGTGAAAAAGTTCGAAGGGGATTCGGACTTTTTTCTAAAGATTAGAGCGCGAAGTGATGCATGCGAAGAGCAGGCTGCCTATGCAAGTGCTGAAGCTTTTAATAACTGCTGTAAGGTACATGGGAAAGGTACCTTACAGCTACAGATGAAAGCCGGTTGGATCACTTGACGATGAGAATCCCCATCATCGCTTTCTATATATGGAAGACCGAAGTGCTTCAGGATTTCAAAAAAATACGGTCTTTTTACAAGCGTGTGACAAAATTGCGGTATACTTTTCCCGGCTCTCGCATATCATGTAATCGTTACCAGTATGCTGTGCGACAGGTGAGCACAGCTGCGAAACAGAAATTGGAATTGAAAAAGTTTTCATAAAATGAAAATATTACAAAAACTACTTTCTTATTTTTTCTTTTTATTGTATAATATAACCCGATAGGGTTATTTAACTTTATTTTCCAACTTCATTTTTGAATTTGAAAGGAGCAGATTATGAAAGAGACATTGTATTTAACAAAAGAACTTGCAATACTGAACTACAGCGCAGGATACGCACATTCCGGTGACCAGCTGCTGAATTCTTCCACGTTCAGTAATTATGTTCATAACTACCTGGATTACTTAAAAGCTGATAACGAGGCTTTATACTTCTACGCATTGAACGGCAAAACAACCAGAGAGGCAACCTTTGAAATTCTGAAGCTGTTCCGCATGCTGCGTGTATTCAAAGCGGAAGAGGTGGATTCTCCATATCTGAACGATAAAGCGAAGCTGCTGGAGTTCGTGGAGGAAATGTACAACTTCTGGAAAAAGCATCAGCGATTCTCCGTAATGTCGATCGGACAGGGAAATGCATTGCAGGATCTGACCTTTGTGGGCGCAGATTCCAGCTTTACCAGTCTGATTCTTGGATTGTACCGTAACATCGAGGAACAGATCATGGGAAGAAAAAACCGTGTATACCGTCAGCTGCAGGCTGGTACCAATGCATCGATTGCAGTGAAAAATATTGATAATCCAAAGCTGAGCCCTAAATACGATGCATTAAAGGATATCGAATTCATTCAGTCCGTTATGCTGCGGACACCGATGATCCTTCATCCGAAGTCAAACAAGCGTACCGGGATGTTTACAGAACGGGATACCAATCCGATTACGGAATTTACCGGAACACCGGATGAATGGTTCTGTTATCCATGCAAGGTCGGAAGCCTGCTTGCTTTTATCTACTTCCACCGTGACTTTATTTCCTCTGCCGTATCTCTGGCAAATCTGTTTGAGCTGGCGAATGAGGATGAGTGCCGCAAAAAACCGGATCTGATTTGTTTATTCGGGAATCAGGATGACAAGGAACAGACAACCTTCCATTATGATGCTGAGGATGATGTATGGATCGGATGTGTCAGCTATCATGAACGTATTGAATACTTCGGTTATCTGAAGAAAATGACACTGACACTGCATAACGTAAGAAAAATGCAGAAGGGCTGGCTGCCGATTCACGGAGCATTCGTCAATATTACCTTAAAGAGCGGAAAACGCAAGGGTATTATGCTGATGGGGGATTCCGGAGCAGGTAAGTCCGAATCCATTGAAGCCTTGAAAATTGCCGGTGCGGATGTCATTAAGGACATTGAGGTTGTCTTTGATGATATGGGTACCATTCATCTGGAGGACGGTGTTCCTTATGGACAGGGTACGGAAATCGGTGCCTTTATCCGTCTGGATGATCTGGATCCGGGAACCCCGTACCGTGATATGGACCGCTCCATTTTCATGAATCCGGAATCCAGCAACAATGCCCGTGTTATCACACCGGCTGCACCATATGAAATCGTAGCGATGAATCATAGAATTGACTTATTTGCCTATGCAAATAACTATGATGATAAGCTGGGGCTGCATCGTTTTGATACTCTTGAGGATGCGAAGGCAACCTGCAAGGAGGGAAAACGTATGGCCAAGGGAACGACACAGGAGGTCGGTATTTCCACAACCTACTTTGCGAACCCGTTTGGACCGATGCAGCAGCAGGAGGTTTGTGAGCCTCTGATTGACCAGATGTTTGTCGCACTGCGCGACAGCGGCTGCTTCGTCGGAGAAATTTACACCCACCTGGGACTTGATAAAGAAAACCGTGACGGTATCAATATTGCGGCCAAGGAGCTGCTGGACTTCATCGAAAAAGACTAAGTCTGTAAAGCTGCTGTTCTCCAACTGGAGACGGCAGTTTTTTTACGGTTATACTTCTATAAGGAGAATGGCTGCGGACGGACGCGGCTATTGGTATGAAGGAAGATCGGCGGGGGATACTGAAACAGATACGATATACAGGATTCTACGATATATATACGATGAAACAAATATGTATGCATAACATAGATGATTGTATGCAATATAAAAACAATGTGAATAAAATGTATCCAAATTGTAGAAAAACACTCTTTTCGAACGGTGATATTCATAGTACAATACAGATAAGGATACAGGAGGAAATTGTATGGATATTTCAAATATTTATGATGCCAAGGAAGTATTGAAGGATGTTATTTCCAAAACACCGCTGGTGCATGCGGATAAGCTGCATGAAAATCTGTGGATCAAGGCGGAAAATCTGCAGGGAACCGGTGCCTTTAAGCTGCGTGGAGCTTACCATAAGCTGCATTCTCTGACACAAAAGGAGCGCGAGAAGGGCGTGATAGCCGCAAGTGCCGGAAACCATGCACAGGGAGTCGCTTATTCCTGCATGAAGATGGGAATCAAGGGAACAATCGTTATGCCGAAAACCGCTCCGCTGTCTAAAATTGAAGCAACGCGAAGCTATGGTGTTGCGGTGGAACTGCAGGGAGATACCTTTAATGATGCCTATGAGTATGCGAAGAATCTGCAGGAAATCACAGGTGCAGTATTCGTGGAGCCCTTTGATGATGAATATGTCATTGCCGGACAGGGTACGATCGGTCTGGAAATTCTGGATAAGCTCAGTGATGTGGATACGGTAATCGTACCGATTGGCGGGGGCGGTCTGATCAGCGGGATTGCCGTTGCAATCAAAGCAATGCGTCCCAGCTGCCGAATTATAGGCGTACAGTCCGAGCATGCACCGAGCATGAAGCAGTCGCTGGAAAAGAAGGAGATTATCAAGCTGCAGAATGTAAGTACGATTGCGGATGGAATCGCTGTAAAAACTCCGGGAAAGCTGACCTATGAGCTGTGCAGCAAGTACGTGGATGAGGTGGTAACCGTCAGTGAGGAGGAAATTGCGGCTGCCATACTGACACTGCTAGAGAAAATGAAGATGGTCGCTGAGGGAGCCGGAGCCACCAGTGTTGCGGCGGCGATGTTCGGTAAGGTGGATCTGAAGCATCACAAATGCGTTGCAGTCCTTTCCGGAGGAAATATCGATGTCAATCTGCTGTCTAAAATAATCGACCTCGGCTTGATGAAGACCGGACGCAAGGCAGTCATCAATATGAACGTTATGGATAAGCCGGGGAATCTGTCCCGTATGATTGAGCTGATATCCAGAACCGGAGCCAATATCATTTCTGTAAATCATAACCGTATTCAGAATGCCATGCTGTTTAATCAGTGCAGAGTCGGCGTTATTATTGAAACCAATGATAACAAGCATATCGCAGATGTGCTTGCAATTCTGAAAAACAACGGCTATGACCCGCATCTGGTCGAGCATGTCTGATATTTATATCGATGCGGACGGCTGTCCGGTGATTGAGGAAACCCTGCAGGCAGGAGAGGATTTCGGTTTTCCTGTAACACTGGTATGTGATACCTCCCATGTCTTTCCCTATGAGCATGTCGTTATCCTTATGGCGGATAAAGGAAGAGACAGTACGGATTTTCTGTTGCTGTCGCATGTAAAAAAGGGAGATATTGTTGTTACGCAGGATTACGGTCTGGCTGCACTGGTTCTCAGTAAGGAAGGATATCCAATCTCCTGCAATGGAGTCCCCTATACAACAGAAAATATCAATCGCCTTCTCACAATGCGTCATGTCTGCAGTGTGGAGCGTAAGCATGGCAATTATGGAAATCATGCGAAAAAGCGGACACAGCAGGACAATGAACGGTTTCTGGATGGTCTGTATGCATTGTGTGAAAGTCTGCAGGATAAATAAAAACGGATATACCGGCTGTTTTCCCCATTTGTTTGAATGGGGTATACCATAATAGAAAGCACAGAACCATTTCACAGTCCAGTGGAAGCGATTCTGTGTTTTTGCATTTAGAATCGTAGTGAATCACTGTTTTGTATAAGTCGCTGTCAAGACAGGGTGTTGGATGCCTGAACAATCAAGGAAATCACAAGCTGTCTGTGCACTGCATACACTTCACCAGCAATATTTTTCATAAAGAACACCATCAACGGTATGGTAAGCTGTCAGCTGTGTCAGTCAATCGGAGAAAGGCCTTTCAAAAGATGGCAGAGAGAACATGGGTTGCAAATTTGTAAAAAAAATGATATCGTTATGACTCGGGATTTGAAAATTCCAAAGATAAGTAGCATCGGACAATCAAGTCCGGTACCACCCCGGGAAGCTGCAGGAACGAGAAATGGAGTGAATCGTATGAAAGAGCTGTATCTGCAAAAGGTTACGTCGCAGGACATGGTGAACAAAATCAGAGGTATGCGCAGTGAAGAAATCAATACGTATCTTACGGAGCTTGGGTGTACGCTTACCTGTGAGGGTATTCGGGGGCGTCTGGAAGCCACCTACAACGATCTTGCAGTCGCGGATGCTATCTTTGAAACACAGAAGATTGACGATACCCATGCAACGTTCCCCAAAGCCTTCATCGATGAAGCGGTGCTGGAGATTGCAAGAAGAGAGGACTTCGGCTTTACCCATTACGGTCTTATATCCGATGCGATTCTGGATTTGATGGAACAGGGCAGTGAACAGGTTGCGGCGGATTTGCTGGAACAGTTCCGATTGCTGTTTAAAACTGCGAAAAGATTTCATATTGACAGCCTGGAAGCTATGATGTATCAGGTTAACGATGGCTTGGATATGATTGGTGTGGTTACCTTTCTGCTGGATATATTGATGGAGCAGGGACGCAGGGACAAGGAACAGTACCGTGTACTTATCGCATTTGTCGATAAGTTTCTGCATGTATTTTCCAAAACGAGCGATTTCTTCCGTGTCGGGATGCAGTATGAACAGGCAAAAGCATATATCGCACTAAAATCAAAAAAAGGAGAACAGATGTTTCAAAAGCTGTTAGCCACACACAGTGATGTAACCGACGTGGTGTTGCATTATGCTCTGGCATATCTGGATGATGATGAAAAACGTACACGCAGGCTTCTGGAGCGTTATGCCTCACGGCTGGATAAGGAAAGTCCGGCATATGAGGAGATTCAGGAGCTGAAAAAAGATGTATATAACTAACATGAGGTGATTTCATGCAAAAGAATTTTGTACAGCGACATGCTTTGTTCTTTTCTGTCATTGTATTCTGTTTCGTAATCGTACCCTTTATACGAAATGCCTATGCACAGGAAAAAGCAGATAAAAAGCAGCAGGCGGAAACACTGGTTATCCGTACACAGAAGCAGGCTGAAGAAAAGAAGGTCACAAAGCGACGGGTTGTTCTGGATGCCGGTCACGGCGGCTATGATGACGGCAGTGTTGCGGCGGATGGCACAAAGGAAAAAAACATTACACTGCAGCTGACGAAAAAAATCGGAAAGCTGCTGGAGAAGCAGGATGTGGATGTTGTGTATACACGAGTGCAGGACAAGGTGTCCTGGCCGTCGGATAATGAAAAGGATTTGCTGGAGCGTTCCCGCATTGCCAACACATCAAAAGCGGATTATTTTATATCGATTCATATGAATTTTTCGGATACAGCGCAGGATTCCGCAAGGGGTGCGGAAATCTGGGTAAGAGAGAGTGATGCGAAAAGCAGGGCACTGGCAAAGCAGGTAAATAAACAGCTCACGGGTCTGAAGGGGATGAAAAGCAGAGGGCTGAAGGATGAGGCGGACGCCCCGCTTTCTCTGATGGAATATACCGATATTCCGACTATTTTAGTGGAGGCAGGCTTTTTATCCAATGATGGTGACCTGTCCTATCTGAAATCAGAGAAGAATCAGGAGGCAATGGCTAAGGCGATTGCGGATGGTATTGTGCATGCATTTGATAAAGAATCATAAAATACCGCAAAATCTTTCTATTTTACTGTAAAAATGATACAATATGACTTATACTATAGGAAAAGGAGGAATATTTATGTTTGAACGCAATGAAGATTATTTTGAGCCGCAATATGCAGCAACCAGCCTGCAGAAGCATGCTGTACGTACATTTGGATGGATGACATTGGGTCTTCTGGTGACTACGGCTACTGCCTTTGCTGTATACTCCACAGATTTGATTTATTATATTTATACTATGCGATTTGCGCCACTGATTCTGATTGCCGCACAATTCGGTGTGGTCATCGCTCTGGGGGCACGTCTGATGAAGATGTCCGCCACAAGTGCCAAGATTTTATTCCTGGCGTACTCTATGCTGACCGGTATCACCTTCTCAACGCTTGCTCTTGTATACCTGCCGGGTACACTGGCTATGGCGTTTTTGATGACGACTGTGTATTTCGGAAGTCTGGCTGTCATCGGATATACGACGAAAATGAATCTGCTCCGCTTTGGACCGATTCTCTTTGGCAGCTTGCTTGCTTTGATCATCACTGAGGTTATTATGATGTTCATGGGGGCTGATACCAGCACAATGCTGATGAGTGCCATCGGTCTGTTGATTTTTACCGGACTGACTGCCTATGATGCACAGAAGATGAAGGCACTGTATGCAAGCTATGAAGGGGATGAAGAAATGCTGAAAAAGCTTTCGATCTATTCTGCTTTTGAGCTGTATTTGGATTTCATCAATATCTTCCTGTATATTCTGCGTTTTGTAGGAAACAGAGACTAGCTGTATAGGTTAATAGAATGCTTCCCGCCGTCATGAGAACGGTATGGAAGCATTTTTTTGTGTACAGGATACAAAAAAGCCAACATGTCATAAGGCATGAGGGTACTCGGCGTATGAAATCATAATCTTCTCTGAATAGGCAGGTGTATACAGTAGGCGTATATGTGTATCCTATATGGCGGTTTTCTGCAATCCGCTTTTGATTCGAATGGTTCATAGATGATACCGGCATATGAAAACAGCCGCAGTACATATCCAATATGCTGCAGCTGGTATAGTTATTTTATATGCAGATAGTTTGCGATATTCGCGTTTGGATCCAGAATCGGCTCAATGCTTCCGCACCGACTGCTCATAATCACAGCCAGTCCGGGGCCGTGTCCGCTTGTATAGGAATCCGCATGCACAACAATACCGACAGATACCGCTCCCCTGCGATAGTGCGGACCGTTGTGGTTATCATGATCCTGAATCATGACCAGATCACCAAAGCGCAGCTCATTGATTCCGAATTCCTTATTTGCCTGTGCATCCTGCGTCATAATGTCGTAATCCCCCAGCATGGTGGTCGCACTTCCCAAACCGCTTCCCATGAGATAGGCCGGAACACAGGTCACAACCGGTATTTTGATTCCCTGCTCCTCCTCTACGATTCCCAGTCCTTCAAACAGCGCTGGATCGATGTTCATCAGCTGTATCTCTTCATGATCGATCAGTTTAAGTCCCTGTCCGCAGGCTTTGATCAGCACCTTATCCTCTGTTGTCATCAGCTCCAGCGTTTCTTCATCGAAATAAACCATTACATGATCAATACCGCCATGCTTTCCGGTCACATAGCCCTCTTTGCCCTTTGCATCGCCGCTGATGACCTTCGCCCTGTTTCCGATACAGGCAAAGGCCTGCAGTGCATTGTTTTCTTTTTCTACAGGATTCTTCAGACTAACGCCCGGCTCTATGTGATCTCCTGCAATACCCATGCAGGAATCACCGATTTTATAGTTGTAAATAATACCGCCTGTCGCCATCGGGATTCTGCCATATCCGTCATAACCGACACGATATCCGTTTCCACTCATGATGGGATGATCCACCTTTCCCTGAACACTCATCACAGGCAGTGAAGCTTTATTTGTCTGCATATCAATCACTCCTTTTCCATGTTTTTACCATGCATCCATTTTACTATACCATGAAGAACTCTTCAACATGAAAACGTAATCTGTGGGTATTCTTTCCAACGCTTCCATCATTTTATGCCAGGATGCGTGTACAGCAGGCTGTACCGGAATTGCTTGAACAGGCAGCTGCAATCGAAAAACTTGAGAAATTGATAAAAATCCGCACCATAAGGAAAGTAACCCACAATTCTCACATATGCTTATGATATAATCGTACACAAAAGACAGGAGGTGATGGCATGCATAGCTGTAAGGTACAAAGTCATCCTGCCGCTCATGTGCAGCCGGCAGAATATGAGGAACAGAGGAAACGGGTATCCCTTGGTCTGTTTCCGAGTGCATTATTAAAAGCGCAGGAGCAGGTGATGGGGAAGGAACATGCATGGGAGCTGCGCTATTATCAGCGTGAATTTTCCCTTCCGCTTTCCCGCAATATCTTCGGACTGTTTACAATTCCAGTCTATATCAATCATGTACGGGCTGTTTTTGTTGTGGATACAGGAGCACAGATCAGCGGCATCAAGAGTGAAAAAATTGCACAGCTGAAGCTGAAAAAAACAGGAGGTAAACTGCAGATTGGAAGTATCGGCGGAACCCGGCGGGATATGCAGGGGCTGGTAGCGGACTCCGTCCAGCTGGGGGGACTGGAGGTTTTAAACATGGCGATGATTGCACTGGATTCCTCAGATTTTTCCCTGCGCTTCGGTAACATCGATCTGTTCGGCTTCGACGGGATTCTTGGCTGGGATATTTTGCATCAGCTTGACTTTGAGCTGGATGATGTCGCAAAGCAGTTCATCGTTTTGAAAAACAGGTTTCGGATCCCCTATCCCAATATGCTGAAGGGAAGCTTTCCCTGCTTTCTGGTAAAACGAGCCGATCAGGAGATTTCGCTGTTTGGCTTTGACAGCGGCTCCCGTGTCAGCTGGATTGGGGATCAGGCGATTCAGGAGCATGCGCTCACGGTTGTACATGAAGGCAGTGCCATGGGCTTTGGCGTGCATGGACTGGAAAGGATGGATTTAAAGATTATCAAGCAATGGACGCTTTATCTGGATAAGGCTGAAATCACCCTTAAGGATACGATGACAGGGCGGGTCAGGCTGTTTGATGATTTTGCATTTGACGGAGTATTCGGAAACGAAATCTTCAGAAAGCGCAGAATACGCATCCTGAACAGTGCCAATATGGTACTGCTGGCATAACCCTTTTCCTTTTGGAGGGCTGAAAGTCAGGGAACTGCAGGAGTTTGAACCGACGCTTCCGTTTGTATGCTTTCCACCGCCTCAGCTTCCCGGCGGTTGTTTTTTTTGTCGGATTATAGTATATTTATAGAATGAAATAGGAGGAATGAACATGATATACCATGGAACAATAACAATGGAGAACGGGGCAGAGCTTCCCTTTGAGCTGTATCCGGAGGATGCTCCGCTCACCGTTGAGAATTTCGTCAAGTTGGTGAAGGAGGGCTATTACGATGGTAAAACCTTTCACCGTGTCATTAAAAACTTTGTATCGCAGGGCGGCTGCCCATATGGAACCGGTGCCGGGGATCTGGGCTATACGATTCCCTGTGAAACGGCAAACAACCCGCATAAGCATGAGGATGGAAGCTTGTCTATGGCACATCGCGGTAAGGATACCGGCTGTTGTCAGTTTTTTATCTGCCACTGTCCGCAGCCGCATCTGGATGGGGTACATACCGTATTCGGCAAGGTGACAGACAATCTGGGCGCTGTACGCAATATGCGCAACGGCGATGTTATGAAAAAAGTGGTCATCGAGGAAGTATAAAATGGATGATGTCAAACGACTGGGAACACCGCTGCTGATCATCGTACTTTCAGCCTTTCTTACCAAACTGGTGGAAACCTGGCTGAAGGGCGGCTTTGTACATACGCTGCTGATCATCATCATGGTTGCTTCTCTGTTTATGTTCGGTGTTTCACTGAATCGTAAAAAGCGAAGCAATGCTGTTTTTCGCAAGGTGGTCGCAATCGTTATCGTTCTGCTGCTGCTCTTTATGCAGCTGGGTTATCTGGATCTTGCCATTGTGAACCGCTGGTTTGCATACCTTGGCATGGGGTCCTTTTACATCAATATGCTATATATATTCTGCGGCTATCTGTTCGTGGATTAGGAGGCGGCTATGTTTGGATTTTCTTTTGATAAAACAATGGAGGAAGTAAAGCAGGAGCTGGATGCAGGGAAAGACATCCAGCTGATCGACGTGCGGGAAACGGATGAATATCGGGATGGTCATATTCCCGGAGCGGATCACCTTGCCCTGAGTGAGCTGGAAGACAGGGCAGCTGCTGTTGTGGCGAAAGGGAAGCCGCATTATCTGTACTGCCGCAGCGGGCAGCGTTCCAGGACGGCATTGAAGAAGCTGCGGGCTCTTGGTTATGATGAGCTGTATAACATCGGCGGTATCGTTCACTGGCCCTATGAACAAAAAACAGGGAGTCAGAAATGAGGACAGCACGCCGTATGCGTTTGCAGGGAGCCGGCAATGTACGGGATCTCGGCGGCTATCCCTGTGGGGAAACGATAACGGCATGGCAGTGCTGCTATCGCAGTGATATGCTGAATAACCTGACACAGGAGGACTGGAAAAAGCTGCAGGAAGCTGATATTCAGCTGATTCTGGACCTTCGCAGCAAAACGGAACAGATACAGGCACCCTATGACAGCGAACGCTATGGAATTGCGCGGGTATCGCTTCCCTTTATGAAGGAGGAGGTGCCACTTGCGGATTCATTGGATGAGCAGGCTCAAAAGAGGTTCCTTGACAGTATGAAGCTGGATTATGTGGATATGGTGAGAGCAGTACCGGAGGCGGTATGTGCAGCACTTCGCCATATACGAAATACAAGAAAAGCGGGACATGCGGTCTTGTTTCACTGTACGGCAGGCAAGGATCGCACCGGCATACTGGCAGCACTCCTGCTGAAGCTGTGCGGTGTATGCAATGAGGATATCCTTGCGGATTATCAGGTGTCCGCCACCTATAATGCATTGGGTGTAAACCGGATGCTTCCGGCGGATGTAATGGCGATCCCGGCAGTGCGCGCATTGCTTGACAGCACACCGGACATGCTGCAGCCGCTGCTCACCATGCTGGATGAAGCAGGCTGTTTTTCCTATCTGAAATCCATCGGCATGCGTCAGGATGAGCTGGAAGAGCTGTCTGCACTGCTGCAGGAGCCGTAACGAGCCAGTGCATGCAGGAACCTCATGCTTACTGACAGCTACGCAAATACCACTGTATGTGCAGGTCTGAAATGTCATTGCGACATTCTCCTGCAGATACAGTTTTTTTGTATCGGCGCATATAAAAAAGAAAAACCATACAGCTGAAGCTGCATGGTTTGGATGGTTAGTCTGCTGTTTTCTGACGGACAAGCTCAAAGGCGAAGATTGCCGTAGATGCCGCTGCCGTCATGGCATTGCGGAAATCCTGACGATAGGGAATAAACAGATTCTGGTCGCTGTGATTTTGCACATGCTTACTCAACCCGCGCATTTCACCGCCGATTGCCAGACACAGCTTTAAAGGAAAGGCATAGTCATACAGGGAGATTGCATCCTTGCGCTGTGCACATATAAGCTGTATGTCTGCCTGCTTCATTTCATGAAGCAGAGCCTCCATATCCGTTGCGACAATCAGATTCAGATATTCACTGGCGCCTGCACTGGCTTTGGTAACAACTCCTGCAGCAGTAGTCCAGTTCCGCGGTGGAATGATGACGCCGTCGCAGCCTGCCGCATACAGCGTACGCAGTATGTAGCCGAAATTAAAGGGATCCTCCACCCCCTCGATCAGTGCCAGAAAAACTGAATCCTTTTCAGCGACAGCCTGCAGTGTCTGAAAGCTGCGCTCCCCGCAAAGTGCCAGCAGCCCGCCATGCGTTTTTCCCTGTGCAAGCTCATCAATGGCTTTCCGGCTGTTTTGTTCGATCGGGATATTGCGCTGTGCTGCCTGACGAAGAATAAAGGCGGTATCGCGATCCTTTTTCTTCTCATCGACTATGATTTTTATGATATCCCGCTTCTGAGCGAGTAAAACGGCTTTTACAGAGATATTCCCCTCTACGATATATTGTTCCATACAACAACCTCACTTTTCCTGTTTCTATATTATATAGGAGATGCCGCAACTTTAAAAGGGAATTCTTCAATTCTCGTACGATTCATGGTATGATACTCATGTTGAAGATGAGGAGGGATATCATGAAGGTTGCCGTTGTGACCATGCATGTCAAACAGGGAAAATGTGAGGAAAACGTTTCCTATATGAAACAGATGATTCAGAAGGCCAGAGAGGAACAGGCGGATATGATCGTATTTCCGCAGAATGCCGTCAGCGGATATCTGCTCGGTGATCAGTGGCTGGATGATGACTGGTGCCGCTATGTGGACAGCTTCAATGAAGCACTGCTTGCGGAAAGTGAGGATATTGCCATTGTCTGGGGAAATATCCGCTATCGCAATCGCAGAAGATTCAATGCGGCATTTTTTGCGTATCGCAAGCAGACGCATATGCGGGTTAAGCGGAATACGCCCTATACGGATGATGCGCGCTATTTCGAGGAAAACCCGATCAACAGCGCCATTGAATTTAAGGGACACGTCTTTGCATTGAATTTTGGACGTGAGGTTCAGTTAACAGATATCAATATCAATCTGGATGCCGCAATGTACGAGCTTGATCAGACATACAGCTTAAAGGGCAATGTCATTTATGCCAATGCCCTCGGTATGCAGAACAGTGGCAAGGATGTTGTGGTCATGGCCGGAGGCAGCGGTGTCCGCATGAAGAAGAAAACCATTTATCAGGCTGCTTGGTTTCATGAGGAAATGCAGATTGTAGATCTTGCGGAAACAAGGGAAGTGGAATCCACACAGCCGCAGCTGCTGGATGCGCTGCTTCTGGGAATCCGGGATTTTGATGCGCAGATATTTAATCGTGCAATTCCCTGGATCGTCGGTATGAGCGGTGGGTTGGACAGCAGTGTGACGGCTGCACTACTGGTTGCCGCCCTGGGGCCAAAGCGTGTTTACGGCTATAACATAGCAACACGCCACAACAGTACGACGACCATTTCCAATGCTGCTGCGGAGGCGAAGGCTCTGGGCATTGCATATCAGGAGGGAAACATGGAAACACTCGTGCAGGCAAGTGTTGAGCTGTTTCATAAGGAATACGGCTACGCGGTGGAAGCAATGCCTTCGCTGGTAATGGAAAATGTACAGGCACGCTCCCGCGGTTATCTGTTAAGCGGCTTTGCAGGTATTCTAGGCGGTGTTGTTGTGAATAATGGGAATAAGGTGGAAACCGCTCTGGGCTATTGTACCCTCTACGGGGACAGCATCGGGGCATTGTCGCTCATCGGTGATTTGACCAAGGTGCAGCTGTTTGATTTGTCAAAAGCATTGAATGCGCACTTCGGCAAAGAGGTGGTGCCGCTGAATCTGCTGCCGTGCGTGCATGAGCATGGGATGGATTGGACAATGCCGCCGAGTGCGGAATTGAAGGATGCACAGTTTGATCCGATGAAATGGTTCTATCATGATTATCTCATCGAGCATCTGGGTACAGACCTCAGCCTTCGCTCATTTATGGAGAGCTATGCAGACGGCAGTATCTGGAAGCAGGACATTGCACGCTGGATGAAATATTATCATCTCGATGACCCGGATGCCTTTTTAAAGGATTTGGAGTGGCTGCTGACCACCAGGGCAAAAAACGCTTTCAAGCGTCTTCAGCTGCCACCGCTGTTAAGTGTGCATAAACGAACACTGGCCAATACGAGGGAAGCGCAGATGCGTGAGGACCGCTATGTGTTTGAAGAGCTGAAGCAGAGGATCCTGAATGACTAATACTTTCGAATTTGTAAGAAATGAAACAGAATTTTCATGATAGAATAGATAGGGATGGAGGCGATTTATATGAAATTTAGATTAACCGAGGACATGAGAAAGAAAATATGGCTGTATGTGATTGTGATCGCCATAGGAATCAGCATATATTTCGCTTTCGATAAAATTGATTTCATCATTCGCTCACTCAGACGCGTCTGTTCTCTGACAACACCGTTTATCCTTGGATTTGCGATAGCATTTCTGTTAAATAAACCGATGGAGCTGATTGAAGTAAAGCTGCTTGGAAGGCTCCGCATGAAGCCGCAGCATAAACGAAGCATTGCCGCCGTACTGGCGGTTCTGCTTGGAATCATCATTGTATGTGCCTTTCTGGCACTGCTGCTGCCGCAGCTGTTTGACAGCATCTTTTCCCTGGTGAAGGCATTTCCGGGCTATGTGGAGGATTTCCAGAAATTTGCATTGGATTTTGTTGAAAAGTATGCCATTGATACCCAGCAGGTCACCAATTACATTACGGATACCGATTTCTTTGAAAAGCTTACCGGCTTTGTAACGGATGCACTACCGCAGATGGCAAAGGCCACCTATGCCTTTGGAAGCACACTGCTGAACATCCTGCTGAGTATTATGGCTGGTCTGTATATGCTGATCGACAAGGAACGTCTGTCCGGCTATGCAAAAAAAATCAACTATGCACTTTTTCCGAAGGAAATCAGCGAGTATCTGCATCGTATGGTACTGGCAAGCGGTGATATCTTCAATAACTTTATCGTGGGAAAGGCGATCGATTCCCTGATCATCGGAATCCTCTGCTATATCGGATCTCTGATTTTTCAGTTTCCGTATGCACTGCTGTTATCGGTGATCGTCGGTGTTACCAATATGATTCCGGTATTCGGACCGTTTATCGGTGCTGTACCGGGGATTGTAATTCTCTTCATCATACATCCGATTACCGCATTATACTTTGCACTCTTTGTCTTCGCCCTGCAGCAGTTTGACGGCAATATTCTGGGACCGCTGATTCTGGGGGATAAGCTGGGACTGCCTAGTATCGGTATTCTGTTCTCCGTCTGTGTAGGGGGCGGACTGTTCGGTATCATCGGTATGTTTATCGGTGTACCATGCTTTGCTGTGATTTATATGGCGGTGAAGGAATTTGTAAATTACCGTTTAAAGAAAAAAGAAATTGATCTGGAGAGTATTTCCAGAGAAATGAAGAAGGAAGCGCTGGAGATTGAAGAGCGTATGGAGCAATTGGAAGAATAAAGGCAAGCGGGGATTCTGTGTTCAACAGGCACCGCTTTTCTTTTGGGAGGATCATATGCTGAAAACAGATAGATGCAGTATATATGAAATAAAGGAATCGGATTTGGCGGATGTACGAATTCTTTTTACAGATGATGAGGTACGTACCTATCTTGGTGGTGCTTATGATAAGGCCAGTGCAGAGGAAAAGCTCCGCAATATGATGATGGGGATAGACAATCAGGGCTTTACAGTGCGCAGGACAAGTGATTCTGCCTTACTGGGACTGATTGAAATCGGACCTTATCATAATGGCATGGAGCAGGAGATTTCCTATCAGTTTGCACCGGAGGTTTGGGGACAGGGCTATGCGAAAGAGGCAATCCAGGCTGTTCTTGTATTTCTTTCAGAACAGGGAACGCTGGAAAGCATCCTAGCAGAAACGCAAAAGAAGAACATTCGCTCCTGCAGACTGCTGGAGGCTCTGGGCTTCAAAATGCGGGAATCTTTGATACGCTTCCGCCAGCCGCAGGTGGTATATATGAAGCGGTTATGCAAAAGTATCAAAGCGTCTAAGGCATTTAATGAAATGCTTGAATAGAAGTAAGCGGGTAGTGCCTGAATGCAGTATAGGATAGTGAATGGGGAATCTCCTGAATCGGATAAGAAAAAGAGGCTTCTAAAGCATTGCTGTACGCAATGGTTTAAGAAGCCTTTTATCATCTGTTACGATGAGACTCTATACATCCTGATTTAGCAGATAGCGGGGTTCCATGCGCCGCCTTACTTTGCACTGAATATTTCCAGTGTCTTTTCATAGGCGAAGATACCCTTTAGATGGTGCATCTGGAACCGTTCGCAGAAGTAGTCGCATTTGCATAAAAGCAGATAATAGATTGGCAGGCCGCAGCCATACAGGGATTCAAAGTTTGCCTGTCCCTTGGCGATAATCATATCGCTGGATGCAAGTAGTGCTCGTGCGTCTTCACCAATATGACGCAAATCGCAGCCGGCAAGCGGTACCTGGCTGCTTGTACATGTACACACCTCATCCAGATGTATCTGCCGGACATCACGCATCGTCGCGTCATTGAGCACCTCGCCGCCGCGTACCATGACCGCGATCTGTAAATGCGGAAAGTGCTTTTGCAGCTGCAGTATGAGTAGCTTATCCAGTACGATTTCTCCGCAGTTATCACAAAGATAGAGCAGACTGCTGCTATTTGCCGCCTGTGATAGGAAGCGTTGATAGACACTAGCATCCAGTGTTTCCTCTTTTACCTGCTTCAACAGGGAGTGCAGAATATCCTCATCCACATGATCCATGGCACCAAAATCGATGTAATTGCCGCAGCGGGCAAGCCGCAGAGCATAGGAAAGAGGATCAAACTCCTGCTCAATGGCATTTTTCAGCATCGGCTCCATTTCTAGCAGGATGGTATTGAAATACGTTTTTATTTTCGCATAATCCGGAAGACTTCTTGGAACAGGTGGCTGTAGCTGACGAATCTGATCGGAAATCCAAGGCATTGTATCTGCGGGGTCTGCCTCCAGCATGATCCGCATGACGTCCTTGAGATACTCTGCTTTCTGATGCTCATCCAAACAGGCCCGTATGCCTGCCTCCTCTTTATTTAAAAGACATAGAATACAGCGGGAACTGATATTCATAACATCACCTCTGTCTCTAAGTATAGCATGCTCCTGCGCAAAAAGACACCTTGTGTTCCTTATCCTGTGAAGGGTTTATCATAACTGCAGGCTGTATCAGAAAGTAAGGTGTTCATTTGAAGCACTTCCTGCAGATTGCTGTGAATTTGATATCAGCCGGTATGCATAGGATGCGCATACCGGTTCAGCATTTGACTGTATACATAAGTAGGACCCTATAAACGGATATATCAGACACAGCTGAAAAAGGGAGGGATGAAAAAAGACACCATTCGGTGCAATGTCATTAAGTTAAAGAAAAATAGATGAGAGACATTTATACAAAAAGTATA